>Ga0325402_1001998_pt1 | contig 17509 bp, 14 predicted proteins | sample PopdelMetagenome_22_FD_207212 | JGI IMG/M metagenome (GOLD analysis project Ga0325402, IMG submission 207212) | Populus deltoides microbial communities from Bellville, Georgia, United States - Xylem-PdKOR-R3 | ecosystem: Host-associated > Plants > Phyllosphere > Stem > Wood/Secondary xylem... | reverse complement strand
TTTTTTTTCTTCAACTTAAATTTAATTTAAGTCTTGAATCAGTTAGCAGAGTAGCTGAATTTTATAACTAGAATTAGTTTTTTTATTTAATTCTTATAACTTTTTTAAAATTGTAAAAGAAAATTAGGATTATAAGAAAAAAAAATGGAGCAACCTGATAACGTCGCTCACCTTTCTTTCTTTTGCAATCCTAGAAAAAACATTATAAGAAAAGAAGAAGATGAAACACTTTTCAGGGTTGATAAAAATGCCTTTTTAACCTAATATGAAAAATATAATGTAAATTTTAACTGTAAAATTATAAATAATTTTTTTAATTAATTAAATATTGATAATTCTAACCAAATAATAAATGTAATATTTCTGGTAAAAATATAATACTATTCTAGATAGAAATTTTTAATTACAATAAAATATAATTAAAAACATATTATAATTAATAAATTATCTAAATAAAATAAAAAATTAATAACCTGAAGAATTAAAATTCACTGCAACAAACTTTACAATACAGAGAATCAGAAAAAAACCAAAGAGTTAAAAATAGCAGGGGAAACACTTATCTCACATAGTATGAATGTATGATAGTATTTATTTAAACTTGATTGGATTTTACCGATTCTGCACTATTGATGTCAGATTTTACTGTAATGTACATAAGGGGAGTTATAATAGTTACTCTACTAATATAATTTTGCCAAACGTTCTCCATCCTGTGTTGCAGTTACTCTGCAAATCTGCATGACAGTCAATATCAAGTAAAGAGGAGCAGCAGCAGCGAGTAGAGCAAGAACAGGTAGTTGCTCTCTGGAGGTAGCGGTGGGAGGCGGCTGATTCGAACGGAAATGGGCGTCGATCGATCTACAGCTTCTTTTAGATTTATTACTATCACCTCCGCCTTTCTGACACTGGTAATTTCTTTTCTTTTCTCTTACGATTCTTAATTTCCATAAGAATTAGGGTTCTAGGAAATTACAGTGATTCATCATAATAACAAAGAGCAATATAATTATCAATGGCTGCCGAAATTATTGGTTGATAAGTATCGTATCATTTTACCAGTTGATAGCTACGGGGTCGTATGGGTCTCCTTCTGGAACTCGCAAAACGGGAAAGTCGTCGTCTTCATCATCATCATCGGTGTTTTCTTTATTCAATCTCAAAGAGAAGAGTAGGTTTTGGAGTGAGTCTGTTATTCACAGCGGTGGTATGTCATGTCTCTGTTTCTTCTTAGCTTCCTTTTTTTTTTTTTTACATTTTCGTTTTGAGATATTAGATATCCAATTAATTAAGGAGTGAGCTGGCTAGCTTAGTTATATCATTTGATTGTTGAAAGCAGATTTTGATGATTTGGAATCTTTAAGCCCTGCCAAAATGGGAGCTCGCAATTTCACCAACGCCGGTAATTCCTCTTTCCTCCCTTGCGTCTTATTGATTTTTGTTTATCTAGATGTACTCGTTACTGTAATTTCTACTTAAGTTTGCTAACTAGAGAAGGTCTTTAAATGATTTTCATGATTATTATTATGTTTCAGGTAACATTGCAAATTATCTTAAGCTCCAAGAAGTGGATTCGATGTATCTTCCGGTTCCTGTAAATTTCATTTTCATAGGCTTTGAAGGAAAAGGGAACCAAGGTCTATTTGATCTCATTGCCTATCATCTTTTTTTTTTGTTTTTAATTTTTAAGATAGCGTAATCTATTTTTTTTTTTTTGTATTTGTTTTTTTCTTCGCTGGCTTAACACCATTTTTTTAATATCTTCTTTTATCTGCTTGTCCATGTATAGCTTTCAAGCTTCATTCAGAAGAACTTGAGCGTTGGTTCAAAAAAATTGATCACATCCTTGGGCATACACGAGTACCGAAAATCGGAGAAGTTCTCACCCCATTTTACAAAATTCATGTGGACAAAGAGCAACATCATCATCTTCCCTTAGTCAGTCAAATAAATTACAAGTAATGGTTCCTTATAGTGTGCATACTTCTTCCCTTTTGAATATGCTTGGTGATTTAAAGATGCAGTGGCATTATTTGCTCTGAGTGGTTTTGATTTTCTGCTTATGTCATTATAATTAACTTGCTTGTGCAGTTTTTCTGTTCATGCCATTCAGATGGGGGAAAAGGTTACTTCTATCTTTGAGCATGCCATCAATTTTTTGGCTCGTAAGGATGACTTGACTGATAACAGGTGAAATATGTTAAAACTGTAATCACCCTCCTGCTCCCCATTCTGTATGTCCAAAAATTTCAATTTATTTTTTATGCCAAACTTATGTTTAGTTGTAATAAACATGCTAGAACAACTAATAACTATTAGTTGGAACAACTAATAGTTAGGATTATCCAATTTCACCTTACACATGCTGCATGGCCACCATCAGTTGTAATAAACTTGTGATCAACCACTACATTTCTTGTGATAATTGACAATATTTGTAGCAAAACAGACTGCAAGATATATATATTTGTTTCTGTGATCATAATGAGGCAATAGAAATGATATCATGTGAACTCCAAGGAAAATATTGTAATCCTTAAATGAAAGTTGATTGTTTCGAGGACAGTGAAGTTGATATATCTGCACATGCTGTTTAGGAAATCTGACAGGTTCAAACTATTTGGACAACCAGTAAATTGATGTTTTATTATAACATCGTTGCGCACGCGTGCACACACACACACATATATTTATTTATTTTGCGCTTTGGTCTTGTGTCTTACACTTTGTTGCACACCTAATTTTCCAATGAGGGAATGAGGCCGGGAGGGCATCCTCCCTCCCAGCCTCAAATATGTGGTGCTGTCATGAATACTAATCTTCTCTGCTTGAGTAGCACACATCGAAGGGGAGAGAGAGAGATTATTTTCTTTCTCTAGAGATTCTTTCAGACAGATTATGTTCTTTCTCTGAAGATTCTTTCTGTGGATGTTCACTGAATGTTTGTCTTTCACCATTCCTTTATGCCTGTTTTCCTTCTTTTGCTCTCACTCTCTCTATTTGCTCTCATCCTCTTTTAATTGTGGCTCATCCTTGACAGGGATGACAAGGATGTCCTTTGGCAAGTTGATATGGATGTGATGGATGCTCTTTTCACCAGTCTCGTTGACTACCTTCAACTTGACAATGCATATAACGTTTTCATTTTGAATCCCAAGCATGACTTAAAGAGGGCTAGATATGGCTACAGGTGTGTATTTTTTAAGGATATCCCTGCTTCCTTTGATCATTTTGTGCACAAGATTAGAACATAATAACACTACAATATGATAGACCCTTGAACATGAGCTACAACAAATGGCTGGTTTGGATAAAATCTATAGACTTTTATTTTTCTTTTTGAACCTTTGGAATTATCTAACTGTTCTTTTCAATACATCTTATATTGTTTTTTTTTGGATTGAGACTGATTATGTGATATATGCTGTGTTTTATAATTTATTTTGAAATGGCAGGAGAGGTTTGTCAGAGTCAGAAATAACATTTCTTAAAGAGGTATTCTTTTAGCTTCTTCTTTCTTTCTGTACCTGTTGGCATTCTTCAAGCATGATAATTAGATGGACATTCTGTTATGATATACAACAATTTTGGCTACAATGAAAATCCTAGGTAATGTCTTTCATTTTATTAATTCTCAGGTAGGGATTTTTGATATCCTTGTTCCTTCTTGGTGCTAATATGATATTATAGACCAGCTCCGGATTTATTTATTTATTTATTTGTGTTGTTTAGAATAAGAGCTTGCAAACAAAAATTCTTCAGTCAGGAGGTGTTTCAGAAAGTGTACTTGGTATGAAACTATGGTCTGCTCCATTTCATTTCTTTTTATAACTATTGTGAAGCCTTTTATTTATACTATAATGCTCTCATCAAATGTAAAATGTTCTGGAAACACTTTGCAGTACTTGATAAGATTAAGAGACCTCTGTATGAAAAGCATCCCATGACCAAGTATGCCTGGACGATGACTGAAGAAACTGATACAGTTAGTACTCCTTATAACTTGAATCATAAAACTGTTCTATTTTATCCCTTAAACAGAAAGAATCCTAAACTGGTTTATCATATTGCAATATGTTGGTGTAAGATATAATAATTATTTCTGTTTTTCAGGTGGAATGGTACAATCTTTGCCTGGATGCGTTGAACAATGCTGAGAAGTTATATCAAGGGAAGGACACTTCTGATATCATTCAGAATAAAGTTTTACAAGTATGTTCTCTATCTCTTTCTCTCTTCCCTTTAAATTGTTACAAAATGAGGATTAAGATATGTCACTTTTATTGAGACTTTTGTTTTCTGTCTATGCCAAGTTATTGAAAGGGAAGAATGAGGATATGAAGCTTTTCTTTGGAAAAGAGTTAAAATCTGGGGACTTCAGTGATTTTTCTGCGGAGTGCCTTACAGATACATGGATTGGAAAGGACAGGTATCAATTTCTTCCTCATCTTCCTCCCCTCCTCTCATTCATACATACATGCTCTGTGGATGCTCAACTAGTGGCATATTTTGCATCAGGTGGGCCTTTATTGATTTAACTGCTGGCCCCTTTTCATGGGGTCCTGCTGTTGGTGGAGAAGGTGTGCGCACAGAGCTTAGTTTGCCAAATGTGCAGAAAACTATTGGTGCAGTAGCAGGTACTGTTGATAGCTATTTCACTTGGAAGTCTTTTATTTTATTCTATTTATGTAGTACAGTTTTTCCTTGGATTTGACCATCTCTTAAGTCATGTATTATAAACTTTCTGGTTTTGATGTTGGACTCACCCACTTATTTGGGACTCATGAATGTCTGTGTTGGTTGCTGTGGTAAATACATTGTGGGTTAGGATACTTTGCTTCTTTCATTTCTTTCTTGGGTGCTTTAATTGGGCCTCCTGCAGAACTTTACATACCCTTTGTGGAATTTGTTTCTTTGATATGTGCTTACCTGCTTGTCATTCTTCATTAAAGCAGTCAAAGTGATTCTTTGACAAATTAGGAACAATGCAACATTATACTCGTTCATAAGTACCATCAATTCTTTGTATTTTGTTTTCATGGAAACTTTGCTTTATTGTTGAATCATGCATCAATCAGCATTTACACCAGTGTTTCTGGCCTTTTGACCAATAATATACTCTTTTTTCTGGAATTCAGAGATTTCAGAAGATGAAGCTGAAGAGCGTTTGCAAGAAGCAATTCAGGAAAAGTTTTCAGTATTTGGTGATGTATGTGCAATTTATGAAACTAATGGTGATTCATCATTCCAGATCCTCTTTCATATATCTTTTGCTAAACAAAAGTTGCTGCATGATTATACCATGGTGATAAGATTTAAGACCTAATAATATTAATGTATTTCTTACTTCTATGACCAGTGATGGATTCTTTTTTTTTTTTTGAGTCACAATGTAGGCTGGCTTCTGGATAGATATTGAAACTTAGGCTTTTCTTTGGCACCTCCTAGCTCTTAAAGATGTTGTGATATGCATATCCTTAATGGCATAGAACCTTTGCTTTCTGAGAAATAAAAGTTGCCAACTATCCCACTGAGAAAGACTTGCAGCCTTAGAGCGATAGGTGGTGCCACAAATCTAGGGCCCTGAAAGAACTGTCCATTTTGGCTTGATTTAAAATGCTGGTTACCTAGTCTATGGTTTCCAAGATAAGTATTGATGATTTGATTAAAGGATTACAAATCAGAAGTCTGTGTTTTTGCAGCAAGTTGAGTGTCGGATATGCATTTACCTTTTTGAAATTGTTTTCTCCTTGAGGCCCCCTCCAATGTTTTTTTGGCACCAATCTTATCTGTAAAATGGTAAGCTGATGCTAGAAAAATTATTGTAGAGACTGATGCCAGTGTGACTAATGATATCAAAAGCAAAGATGATGTGGCTGTTGCTTGGCCACACAGTACCTTGATGTCTTTCACTTGCCTCTCCGCAGCAATTGTTTCATAATTAACTATTGTTGAGCCTGGCAACTCTGTAATCTACTTAGTTAAAGACTTTTCCTTGTATGTTAGACTTTAAAATTATCGATCTATTATTTGGCACAGAATTATGGAAGTGCTGGACAATAGCTAGTTATCCTATAATTTAAACAATGAGTGTGTTCAGATATGCATCTATGTGAGGCTGGTTACTAGTCCATGGATTCACTATGTGCTGCCTGCTTTTTGAGTCTAGTGTGCACACTTGTTCCTTTAGCAATTGCTAAAAGTATCAAAATTGCATGTCATTTTGGCAGGGATTGATCCATTAGCGGCATTTTCATTACACAAATATTCCCTTAAGAATCTACTCACCCCCCCCCCCCCCCAAATGTTCTGTTTTTTCATTGTGAAACTGAAGCATGGACTTGAGAACTACTCTTTTAACATTACAGTTGGCTAGATGATGATACGTGACTGGGTTTTGAGATGAAACTATATGAGTTTGTTAAGCTAGATGAAGCACTGTAAGGTTTTTTAGGTTTCCACTTTTAATTGAGTTTGCTAATCTTACAGAAGGATCATCAGGCCATCGATATTCTTTTGGCTGAGATTGACATTTATGAGCTTTTTGCTTTCAAGCACTGTAAGGGAAGGAGAACTAAGCTAGCTCTATGTGAAGGTAGTTTTCTTTCTTCTTGTTTGTTTAGGCTACAAGGGCCCATTGTTTAGTTCATTTATAGCTGGAAGTTTTTCTTTCTTTAATTTGTAATGATTCCTTACTTTTACAGTATCTTGTGTGAATTTTATGTTTTGGTGAATTTATCATAAACTGTCACATTTATGGTTACAGAGCTTGATGAGAGAATGCATGATTTGAAAAATGAGCTTCAGTCTCTCGATGGTGAAGAGAATGATGAAAGTCATAAGAAAAAGGCCATAGAGGCATTAAAACGAATGGAGAGTTGGAATCTTTTCAGTGATACCCATGAGGTATACCATATGGTCATTTGATGAGGATTATTATGCTTTTCTTTTTTTTCCCTTTTGATTTGTTATGCTAAAGGACAGATATTAATTACCCATATAATGAGAGAGAAAAACCGCTGGGTGTTCAGTTGGAAGAATTCATTTTAAGGATTTAAAGAATGAACAAATGATTGTGTGGGTTTATTAGATAGAAGGCTCATGTGAACGATCTTTTAGCTTTTATCCCATTCTATTATTTGTACATAATGGCTCAGTACTTTGTTATGCCTTTGAGTTGGTGACTTATTTTTCCAGCCGGAGTTTCGAAACTACACAGTTGCAAGGGATACTTTTCTTGCACATTTGGGTGCAACCCTTTGGGGGTCTATGAGACACATAATCTCACCTTCACTATCTGATGGAGCATTCCACTATTATGAGAAGATATCCTTTCAGTTGTTTTTCGTCACACATGAGGTATGGTTTGTCTATTATACTCTTGAAGAAGCTCTTCTGAAACTTGCAATTTGTTCTTACCCCTACTTTGTCCATGCAGAAAGTTGGGAATGTTAAACATCTACCTGTTGATCTCAAGGCTTTAAAGAATGGGCTATCCTCCTTGCTGGTATCCTCACAAAAGGCTATGTTCAGTGAGAATCTGTATGTTTTCTCTGTTGTTTTGTTTCTGAAACTTTGTCCCAATAAGTCCCTTGTGCACAAGTCAAGGCTAGATTAAGATCTCTCTGTCTTCTGGCATCATTATCTCTTGTATTATTCATTTAATTCACGCATAATCTTCTTACATCAATAGTTGGTCCCTACTTATATAGACATGGTTAGTTGTGAGAGTTTATATTCCCAGCAAGGCATTTTAGAAACTTACTTTCCACAATAGGATGCTTTTAATCTTATTTACTAAAATAGGATGTTTTATGCCAAGTACACTCCATCACACATGTATATTGACACCTCAGTTTTTACTTTTCATGAAATTACTACCTAAAATTCTAGGTAAAGGTGCTGCCACTATCACCTCTTCTTTAAGTCTCATAACCTTCTTCTCTTATCTGTATTTTACCCTACATTGTTTTATCCTCACTTTTCTAAATTAAATACATTTTTTCCATGTAAGTTTTATGGAAACAGAGATCACCATGGATTTGGTCCTTCTAAGCTTACTGAGCATGATTATTTGATGGTATTCTTCTCCATATTCATCTTCTCCCTATTATTGGTGAGCGGATGGATGAATTTCTCAAGAGGAGTTTTAATGTATTAGAATGTTTTCTTACAATAGGCCTTAGACATCCTTGGTATTTAGCTTTAATAATCCTCAAAACCTTTTTTTTGTTGTATTTATTTTAATTTTTTGTTAATGAATTGCACAGTCTCCCTTAAATTTACCCTTTGTAGTTTCTCTAATTATTGATGAATCATACATGTTATAATGATATCGAAACATTTCATAATTACAAAAAGCCTAGTATTTGGTTAAGAACAATTGGGGTTTGTTTTAATTTTGTTTTTATTAATAATAATTGGACTCTTGGAATTAGAATTGCAGCAAATTTAATTGAAATGATGGCATGCATGACCTGCAAACAAAATGATGTGAGAGGGAGATAGAAATCATGACTGCTTCTCTATTTTTCTTTGGTCAATTTTAAATAAAAAGTGACAAAAGTATGCAATGAAGTCTATATGGAATAAAACACCTTTAAGAGATTACATTGCATAAAGCACCCTATTCTAGTATTGTGTGGAACAAGACTTAAAGGAAGCTTGTTTTAATTAAAAAAGAGAGTCAGGTTTGTCTTCCATTCAACTTGCTTATTTTCCAAGTTGCGTGTAGGGTAGTACTTTCAGAGGATCCTGCATTAGCGATGGCCTTTTCAGTGGCTAGGCGAGCAGCAGCTGTCCCATTATTGCTTGTTAATGGAACATATAGGAAAACCACTCGGTCCTATCTTGATTCTTCCATTCTCCAGCATCAGTTGCAGAGACAGCTCCATGACCGTGGCTCTCTCAAAGGTCATCTATGAGCTTATATTTCTCATTCTTCTTTACTTTTGACTTGTAATGACAAAAATTTTCCATTACTGACAACAATGTACTTTTTCTGGGACTCGTATGTTGATGATACCTGTAATGTGTCATTTCTAATCCCCAATGCAAGTGACCCTGTAATATTTGTGCCAGCTTTGTTTAAAACCCTATCCATTTTTGAGCAGTCACCATTTTTAAACCTTGTCCTTTTTGTTCAACCTGGATTCTCTATGTGTGCGAGATCATGTGCATGAATAGATACCAGTGCATTTGTTAATTAGAAAGTAATATAATTTGGTGGATGCATGTACAATTGATAGATGAAGTATGGGTTTTCACATTTAAGGGGGAGGCTGATGCTATAGTTGATGTAGTAAGATATGCATAGAATGTTGGGCTTCTTTTATGGTCCTCCTCTGTTTTACATGTACTATTGTGGATAAAGTCAGATGAATTTGTGGGCTACAATCTCTGTTTGTTAGAGAGCTGCCCTTGTGCTCGTTCTGGAAGATAGACTAGTAAGGTGATTCTTTTGTAAGTAATTCAGGGTAGCTAGATACACATAGTAACGTGAGTCAATTTTCTGTTGCATTTCAACCCATTAGCTGTGGCCTACCTGTAATTGTATTTTATTTTTGTTTCTCATCACTGACATATGCCAAGCTAATGTTTTCAATTTCTTTAAATAACACAGGAGCACATGCACATAGTATGTCCACGCTTGAAGTTCCTATCTTTTGGTTCATTTCTGGCGAGCCACTATTAGTTGACAAGCATTATCAGGCAAAGGCTCTTTCTGACATGGTTATTGTGGTCCAGTCAGAACCATCATCATGGGAAAGCCATCTGCAGTGTAATGGGCAATCAGTTTTGTGGGATCTGAGGTTAGAAATACGATTATCACATCTTGTTTTTATAACTGGTTTAATGTCAACCGTTGCTATTTAGTCCAGTAGTTAGATAATTTGTAAATTTGCCATAAGAAGCAGATGTGTGGTATCTGAAGGGGTTGGATCTCTTGATGCATAGTTTGCAATCTCATATTTCTGGACTTGCTTTTCAGTTCTTGACTTCTTGTCCCTGTTATTGGCTCTTTCCCATCACTCTCATTATGATTTCCTAGCATCTTCTACTTTTGCATAATTTTTCATTTTCATTTGATTAGATTTTCCTTCTCCTGGGAAACTTCTTTAAACTTGTGGTGCCCATTTGTGCTCCTGCTAGTTAGAATAAATTTTACTTCAAAAAAAAAATAAAATAAAAGGAAAACGAAAGAAAGAAAAAGCAATTTTTTGAAAAAATTACCTTAATTATGAAAGTACAAAAGCTTGAAATCTCTATATCAATCCACTTTGGATTCTAATGTATGCTTCTTCTTCTTCTTCTTCTTTTTAAACTGAAATCCATAGTCTTAACTCATATTTATTGCTATATTCTCCCCTTCCCCCATCATCCAGGAGGCCTGTAAAAGCTGCATTGGCCGCTGTCTCTGAACATCTGGCTGGTTTACTTCTCCTCCATCTTGTCTACAGCCATGCCCATGAAACTGCGATTGAGGTACTTTTTACAGTGCAGAGGTTATCAGTCTGCTTAATTCACTGTTCTATGTGATAACATGATAAAATTCCAATATCGATGTTATGGTGCTACACGAGGAGATATGTTGTGGTGAACTTTTCAGTTGTTGGTGATAGAATTCTATGAGGTTTAATGTAGCATATCAATTCTTTCCCCCCCTCAAAGGATAGAGATTTAATGATCTTTTGTCCACTCCTCAAAGGTTTGTGTCCGAGAGACATAAAACTTAACAAATCAGGAAGTTAACATTGGAACTATGTTGATTTCCTATATCTTAAGAGCATTGCATTTCTTGAACACTAATAGGGCAACATAAGACATGCCAAAGAGGAGTTAAAATTAGTTTACTGCTCTTCATTCATGTACTCCTTTCAAAGTTTTTCTTAGGCTGAATATGCATTATTTAACTATGCACTCGCATACTCATTCTTGTATGGCCTTTGAAACACCAATTTAATTGGCCTGGAACTGTCTTAATGATGGTATCTTGCACTTATTTTATCATAATTGCCATAGTGGGAAAATGACCATTAGGACCAAATGGGATTTTGGGAGAGAGAATTTGGAGAAAATCTGATCCTTCAGTGTGTTTGCATGACTTGATTGCTTTGAAAATTTAAACCTGTGTACTTTAGGTGTAAGCTCAAGACTTTCTCATTTCACCAAATGGTCCTTGTTTCTAATTGTTGAAGTATTGAAATTATTTTATCCAATTAGCGATCCAATTAGCGAGTCATGTCTTGTGAATGGTTGAATGCCATCTTCATGTTTTATGTTAGGCATTTTTCTGTAACTTAACTTTCCATGTCGTGTTTTTCTCGCGCGTGCACACACCACATGAAGGTGAACATTACTTGCATGCTTCAGATTCCTTGTCTTTTCCTTGATTGCTGATTCTGTAGATGAGCTTGCATCTCCTCTCACACTAATTGAATAGCTAACATTGGCTACCAATGTGACAGGATTGGGTTTGGTCGGTGGGATGCAATCCTTTTTCGATCACTTCTCAAGGCTGGCATGTTTCACAGTTTCAGTCTGATACAATTGCTCGAAGCTACATCATCACAGCGCTTGAAGATTCAATACAACTGGTCAATTCAGCCGTTCGCCGTCTACTGATGGAACGCACATGTATCCTTGCCTTGTTTTGTTGCAATTGACTAACCAGGAAGATGCATGTGAATATCCATGTTGTAAGAGCCATGATTCTCATACCATTCTATAACTTTTGCAAGGTTTTTACCTTTTATTTTCCTAACTTCAATTGGAGTCACTACTCATCTGGAATCCATTGGTATTCAATCTGTACTTTCATATGGTACCCGCTATAACCACAAGTTATAAAAGTTCCACCTGGATTACAGAATTGGAATGCTCAGGGAATGCTATCAATTAGAAAATTGGCATTCATAAGACAGTGCTTCTTGTTGCCCTTTGTTTTAATAGAACAAGGTTCTACCTTTCATTTGTCTGGGAGCTGTAACAGAACCTTTTAAGGCTGACACTTCCAAAAATTTCCATAGTTGATTTTTCAAAAAAAAAAAAAAAAAGGAAAGAAAAGAAAAGGAAATATAAAGGAATTCTTGGAAAGATGCATCTGTATTTGTAATTACACCTGTGATTGTTAATTGTCTTTGGAAAAGTACTTGACAAAAACCAGCTGAGAAGACCTTCAAAATGTTTCAGTCTGAGGAGCGAGAACTTGTGGACAAGTATAGTTATGTTGTTAGTCTTTGGAGAAGGGTAAGTATTCTTGTTCCTCTAACATTTCACTGAACTACTACACTATTCAAGTCCATTATATCTGAAGAACCTGCTTGATTTATATGGAATACACTTTGCTTTGTCAGATTTCAACTATCCATGGAGAACTGCGTTACATGGATGCTATGAGACTTCTTTATACCCTAGAGGATGCATCTGAAAGGTTAGGCACTGTTGACCTTTTCTTTCTATTTTCTTTCCTGATTGAATCCAAGCATAAACAAGTGTGGTGCGCTATTGAAACATAAATTTAGCTGGACAGGTTCTGTTGGCTGCCGATCCATTTTGGTTACTGGACACAATTCTGGCTTCACGTGCTTGCGTTTCAATTCTTTAAAAATTTCTTTTCTCGATATGCCTTTTCACTATTGTTTCAGATTTGGAGGTGAATGAAAGCGTTGAGTATATCAAACATCACCGTAGTTATGCCTGTTCTGTTTGTTTCAACATGGTTGGATGGAACTGAGCAAACAACTAATTTTTCTGTGGCTAGTTTATGAACTTAGGAAGCACATTTTTGTTGCAGGTTTGCTAGTCAAGTGAATGCAACTATAGCCATTCTTCACCCAATTCACTGCACGAGGGAGAGAAAAGTACATGTGGTGATTGACATGACAACAGTTCCTGCCTTCTTGGTTGTTCTTGGTGTTCTTTATATAGTTCTAAAGCCTAGACGACCAAAACCCAAGATTAATTAATCTCTCTGGGTGGAAGTCATGGTTGCGAAGCTGTGCGGGATTGATCATGAAGACTTGCAAAGTTACTTTGAGGGGAATGACGATGCAATTTCCTTCCCCATATAGCATTTTCAGTACACACCCTTTTGTTTTCCGTTCGAGGCAGCAAGATTTTATAAGTGAATGAGTGAGGAAATAGGAATGAGATGTAGTGTGAAGTAGCCAACGAGCTAGAATATTGCAATGCGGATGATTGCTTGAGTCCTGTACAATCATGATATCTCACCCAATAGTGATCTGTCGTTTAGAATTTGGAAGTGTAGGAAAGAAGTTGTAACGTACATTCGAGTTGTACATTAATAATGGACGTAGTGTGCTTATGATGGGCAGTGTAGGACGAGATATGTTTGTGGACGAGGAAGAAAATTTAAGCTCAAAAAACAGAGCACTGAAATTCAATTTGTTGTTTTAATTATTCTAATTTCAGATTGGCATGTTTTTGTTCTTCCTGGTTAATTTCAGACTATGAAGTCTTTTAACTCAATATTGTGTTATTGTTTACACAAAGGAATTAAATAGATATTTTCACAAAAAAAAAAAAAAAAGAAATTCCACGAAATAATGATTCACTCAACCATTTAGGTCACAAAAAGTATTTTACAGAGGGAATGGAAAATCATGTAACTAGGTTGAGGTTGTTATTTCAGTGTCTCTGAGCAAGGACAGAGCTTTATTTATTTTTTTATTTAGTTACTGACAATGCATCTGCTAATGTGAATTCTCAAGCGTTTGCCACTGAGTAAATCAACTTGCTGAAGTGGATGAGCATTTCAGGACTGGACATTGAAGCAGAGGATGCTGGTGTTAAGCAGACTATGATTCAATAGAGATATACCTCTATCCTTGTCTGTATATGTTGATCTATGTATGACAAGAGGCTAGTTAAGCACATGCAGCTATACCTTTTTTGCGTTGTCTTAAAATAATCAATTTAATGCTTCATTATGCAACCAAGTTTATTGAGACAAGTCTTCTAGATCAAATACGCGCTTTGAAACCAAGGCTTTGATGATTTACTGCTTCGTTTCTCTGATAAAGAAGAAGAAGAAGAAGAAGAATAAGATTTACTGCTTCAATTCCTTAAAAAGTGATTATTAGATTATCTTGTTTATCCTATTATTCATATCAGGGAAAATCCATCCAGGCATCTTGAACTTGAGGGCTCTGTCAAATTTCGTTGCCATTTCTTTTTACAGCTCGACCGACCTCCTTCCAAATTGTGCCGATCTTGTGCACAATATACAAGTGTATTATCGCACAGATGGAACCACGTACATGCCAACATGTCCGTCCAGGCTAAATTTTGATGGCCATTGGACTGACTGCAGGCACAAATTTACGTGAAGGCAGTCGATAAGTTGGCTGCCGTTTTATCAAGGTTCACGACGTTTTTCCTTCTTTCAGACTCTCTTCCCGTCCTGGGTCTGTCTGACTTCACTGCAGATATTGAACCGTTTCTCAGCTTCGAAAGAGTAAATCAAATTAAGAAAGAAAACCGCAGCTCTTAAATATTCATCATCCCCGGTCCTGTTCGATAGCATATTGATATTTTGCAAAGCACAGAATTTAAACATTTCAATTCAAAATATTCTGGGGTTTAAATGGCCAAGAAAAAATCTTCCATGATTTGAGATTCAGTTTAGAGCAGGGGTTCCAAAACACTCTCCATTCCTAGACCTGGAATTGGTGGAGGTGGAACCATAGTTGGACTTTCTATTCCAAAACAATCTGATAGAAAATCCAAGCACAGCTCAAGCATTCCCTTTTTGCAATGTTTGGTGATGGGGGGATGGATTTACTACCGAAAAGAAGCAACTTGTATTGAATCAGATACATGATCTACACTGTCACTCAACTCCTGCCCCTTGGTTTCAAACGGGAAGAGCAGGGAGCTGAATGCAGAAATAGCCATCACAACCTCAAATAGAATGATAGCTTCTGTAAGATAGCAACCAGTCACCAGTCCAACCGCCACTAGAGGGCATATCATGCCACCAATCCTCCCCACTGAACTTGCCACTCCAGCACCAGTTGCCCTCACTGCTGTTGGATATAACTGGAGAGTGAGAAGAAATTAATTCAAACAATCAACAAACCAGACTATATATAAAAAAAGAAGCATGCACAACTTTTTTGCAGTTTCAATTCGGTATGGAAAGGCGGAACGAAATTATATAAAGGATAGAGGAGATGAGAAAAAACTCTAGAGAAGCTGCACAGAACCTGAAATTTCTAACAAATCAATTATCATGCTTCCTGTCTAAGACTCTAAAAAGAAAGATACCATTCGACGTTGATAGAAATAGGGAAGAAACTATATATTATTCTAGGGATTTACCTCCGGGGCATATAATGTAGCAATTGTGAAAGATCCCGTGACACACATGCGAGCTCCAAATAACATTGCTGTTGTTAGATTTGCAGACACATTGAAAAGCAGTGGAAAAAGAAAAATGCAACCCAATACAAGCATAAGGGCCATGGAAAGCTTGCGGCCAAGTCTATCCACGATAATTGCGGATAAAAGTAGCCCAGGAAGCTCTACAATATAGATTTTTAAGGAAATAAGTACAGTGCATGAAAAAAATTGAAGATTAAATGTCAATTTCTCTTATAACACAATTCAGAATGAAGTACTGAAAGAGGAGACTAGGCATGCAATACCTGCGAAACTAGTAACAAACACATTTATGTAGAGGCTGTCATTCTGGAGATTTTCTGAGCTCAAGATAGTCGAGCCACATTTGCTTTGCTGACTACTTAGCTCTGAGGTCAGCAGTATGATACCATAATACGAAAATACATTTCCAAATAGTAAGACCCATAGGAGCAGTGTTGTTTGAATTAATGTCGATGAAAAAAGCATGAAAAATGATGAAAAGACAGATTTAAAATCTACAATCACTTTTCTGGTTGAAGATAGTAGAGGAGTATATTTTGATGGGGCAGATTTTTCTTCCTGTCCGACTGTACTATCAGGAACAAGCATCCCAGGAGGAAGTTCAGATTGGTTCAGAAGAGCTATCTTCTGCAGAATTTTATGTGCATCATTTATTCTTCCTTTCATGCATAGATACCTAGGAGATTCTGGTACAATACCATAAAAGAGAAGAAGAGCAATTGATGGTAGAGAAGAGAATGCAAGTAGCCACCTCCAACTCAATCTTTGCATGACAAGCTGCCAAAAGAGAAGAATTTCCACATAAGAAAGATGTATGCTAGAGAATGAACGTTAGGTTCTGAACTTCTCTGCTATAAATTCTGATCTAGTTTAGGTTTCCTATTTATCTCCCACAGTTAGGATAACCATCGAAAAGCGAGGAAATTGACAAAACACACCCATGCAAGTGAAGCCTCAAAAATTACACCCAATGTCCAGAAAGTTGAGAAGACAACCATCCATTTCCCTCTGTGTGGAGCAGGAACAAACTCTAGAAACCAGGAGCAGAGTACAGTTGAACCACCCAGGCCTAAGCCAACCAAACAACGAATTATCACCAAAGATTCATAATTTGGGGAGAAAGTACTCAATAGTCCAGCTCCACTAGTCAGCACAGCAATTCCCAGGAAACCCTTCCTGGAAGAGCAAGTGGAAGCAGAGAAGTCATTCACAATATGCACGTCGATACAGTAGGATTTTCTGCTTTATATGTGATAGAAGCAGAGAAGTCATTAACAAATAGCAAGGAGACAAACATTGAAAGAGATAAGGGAGGGAGAAATGAATGGCTTGCCTCCTTCCACAGTTATCTGAAACAAGGCCCCAAGAATAAGCTCCAACAAGCATGCCAGCAAATACAACTGTTGATAACAGACTCTCTTGGCCAGAGGAGAGTCCCCACTGGGACTTAACAGTTGGACCAACAAAAGAGAGAAGCATAAGCTCCATTGCTTCTGCAAACCAACCAAGACCAGCATAAGCAAGCACCAGACTTTGGAATTTCCCGAACCCCAAACAGGCAAGTGCCTCATCCAAAGTGTATGCAGGGGCTTCATCATCCATCTATGAATATAAATGGTGATCAAATAAATTAGCAAAGAAATCAAAACCTTATTATGGATTTGATATGTGATGGTCAAAGAAACTTGTGCTTACCCCCCTGACCCCGATGGAACTCTCAGCTTCAATCACCGGCATAGCTTCAAACTAGTTATAAATCAAACATGCTATCACCATCAATCGCAAACAAAAACTGTAATAATTATAAGAAGAAATTACTAATCTTAAACACTAAAGGAAAAAATGATGATACCTTTCAGAAATGGATAAACATGGAGTCTTACAATTTATTTATACTGCCCGGACAAGAATCAAACAAAACCAAACACTACTGGGTAGCAAAAGTCATGCTGCACCCACCCAATATATTGAGCATTCCTCGTGTTAGGTGAATGAAAAGTGATGAGTCCCGAATCACTCATGTGTTGGATAATTGATTGAATGTCTCACTTCAAGCAACATGGTTCATTTTTATTTTTTTTAGTTAAGGTGTTTTTTTTTT
>Ga0325402_1001996_pt1 | contig 17526 bp, 4 predicted proteins | sample PopdelMetagenome_22_FD_207212 | JGI IMG/M metagenome (GOLD analysis project Ga0325402, IMG submission 207212) | Populus deltoides microbial communities from Bellville, Georgia, United States - Xylem-PdKOR-R3 | ecosystem: Host-associated > Plants > Phyllosphere > Stem > Wood/Secondary xylem... | reverse complement strand
CCTTAACCCTAAAAGGTACCTTGAAAGCCTCAACATAATAATAATTATTATTATTGTTCGAACCAAAATCTCCTCCTAAAAATAATAATAATAGAATTAAAATTTTCAGCAATTTAATCGTTGGATGATAGAATAATTTAGACATAAGATTGGATTTGGGTTTGGATTAAATTGCAAAGAAAGAAAGAGATTAATTACTGCTATTATTTTTCGTTAAGGATTATTGATAGAGGAGATTTTGGTTATGATCGATCCATTCTGTGTGTGGGTGAGGAAATTGATATTTGATTGACTTTTTGTTGTTGACGTTGACGACGTGGGAGAGGGAGAAGGAGAGACCACTCCCTTGTTGAGGACTTGGAAGTTGGAATAGAATTTGAGTACGTGGCTGATTTACAGCTCGACTTCCTCTGGTCTCATTATCCTGTTGATAATCTAAAAACTTTCTTCTTCTTTGTTTCAACTTTTTTAAGTTTATTACTAATTATTTCAATTGCGCTCCGCATCATTTTTTTTAAAAGAAAATTGAATATGCATATTTTTTTTTTAAAAAAATCTTAAATGTAAATAAAATATGTATATATTTAATTAAATAATTTAAAAATTATTTATATTAATAAATAAAAAAATTATTAATGATTATAACAGCGTGCAGGACATCAAATGACAGGTTTTTCTCTTGAATTGAAAGGGTTTTGAGATTAATCATAAAATTATGATTGTGAATGAGTCGTCATCTAGCATTATTGTTCTTGGAAAACCTATTAGTCTGCGAGAATCTAGGTAAGGGGACTAGTTTTGCAAGAAAAAAACACATCACCCTCAGTGCACTCTACTAAAATTTTAAAGAAGTCATCATTCTAGTATCATGATTTTTTTTAAAAGAACTAATTTAGGGTTTACTTGGCTAAATACTAAAATAAGAACAAATTGAAACTAAAAAAAAAGTAGTAGAGTGTGTTTGCCACATACTGCCACTTTTTCCTTAGCAAAAATAGGGTGTGCCAAACACATTTTTAGGTCTAGCTTGAGCTTAACCCAGCTACATGAGCTGGACTTATTAGGCTTGAGGCCCAAACCCATTTTGTTAGGCCAATAGACAACCAAAAAGCTTTTTTTTTATGAAGCAGCCCATCCACATGGGCTGAGTTGAAATGGGGGCCAACCCTTTCTTTTTCCACCACCGCCCTGACCCAGTGGTGGAATTTTTTTGGCAAATTGATTGCCAGAAATCAAGTTACACCATGCATAAACTACTGCACATGTTTCATGATTTCATGCATTTTATCTTCTTAACTCCAACACACACACATACTACATTATATTCTCACGCATAAACATACATCAAAGAAATCAGGGGAAAAGAGGAAAGATGTTATTTGGCCCGAGGATATTGCTTTCCAAGTAATAATAGTGGGAGAGGGGGGGTAAAATCAATAGTGGGCTCACGGTGTGGTTGAGGGAATGGTGGGTGAGGGTTTTTTTTTTTTTTTTGCTTCTTAGTTGAACTGGTGGGAGTAGTTATATGTAATTGGAAGGTTTGGTTTTAGTTTTATTGGTTGATGCAAGAGGGTGGTCATTTCTCTCTCTCTCTCTCTTTCTCTCTCTCTCTTTTCCTGGTTTTTTCCCTCCCTTCTCCCTCAATTTTCTTCCTTGTTTCTTCATGAATTTCACTTTTATTTATAAGGGATAAAAAAGGAATATGAGTTTCCTTCTAGACATGAATCTTAGCCCTTGATTCGCTTGGAAAGAATCCTGACCATTGGTTGGAAAATAATAGTCAGGTAATGCTAATACTAGGTTGTCATAGCTGATCAAGTCAGCCTATTTAGGGTGACTTTTCAATGGTTCTTTAAATGGAAAATCAACAGGAATAAGGCTGAAGGTGTAGTACAAGTTCAGGGTTATTAGAGAATGTGTTTGTTATCTTATTTAGAGCGTTAGTGTTGCATTAAATAACTATGAAAAAGGTCTTATTGTCAACTTTTTAGGACCAAATGAAAAGGTGACATGTCATTTGGTTATATTTTTTTTTATTGGGCATTGATCGAAACAATACCATTTTAAAAACACGTCGTTTTGGCCAAAATTATGTTGTTTTGGCCTAAATTAGGTCATAAATCCCTCATTTAATTTCAGCCCTTAATCTTTCAAATTGTTCACTTAGGTCCATAATAGAATTTTGATGTTAAGAATCAATTAAATTTACACCTTGCAAAGTTTTAAAAGGACCTAAGTTTAGCATGTTTTTCAACTTGATCATTGGTCTTAGATATTTTTTAAAACTTCTAATTTCTTCAATTTTACTTTCATTTTCAACCGAATTAGGTCCTGAATTCACTTACCTATTGCAAAAGGTTATTGGTCTTGGATTTTTTTTAATTTAACCCTAAATTGACCTCTAAACTTTGATTTTCTTGCAATTTTACCCCTGATTTAATCCAATTGAGCTTGTAAAAATTAAACCTAGTCCTCTAAAATTCAAATCTTTTTAATTGAGCCCGAGTCAGGCTTTCAAATTTAAGACGTGGCCAAAAAGCATCGTTTCATTTAAATGAAACGATGTCCTTTTGTATTTTTTTTATCTAAATTAAGTTATAAATCCTTAATTTCAGCCCTCGATCTTTTAAATTGTTCACTTAAGTCCTTGATTGAATTTTTATTTTAAAAATCAATTCAATTTTACCTTTGTAATGTTTTAAAATGACCCTATAAGTGTATCGTGTTTGTCAACTTGGTCCTTGGTCTTAAATATTTCAATTTCATGCTTAATTGACCTTCAAACTTCTAATTTCTTTGATTACACCCCTATTTTCAACCAAGTTGGGTCCTCAAATTAATGTGTCTATTGTAAAAAGGTCCTTGATCTTTAATTTCTTCAATTTAACCCTTAATTGACCCTCAAACTTTGATTTTCTTGTGATTTTACCTCTAATTTCATCCAATTGAGTTTGTAAAAATTAAATCTAGTCCTCTAAAATTTCAATCTTCTCAAGTGAGCCTGCGTTAGGCAAATTTAATATTTTACCAATTAAGTCCCTAATAAAATTAATTTGATATTTTCAAAGTCTAATTAAGTTCTTACACTTAATCAATTCTTTTAATTTAACCCAAATTAATTCTTAAACTTAATTAAACATTTAATTAGGTCTGTAATTGAAATCAAATTAGCTTATTAAAAATCTAATTAAGTCTTCAAACTTGATTTTTATGCAAATTCATATGATAATCATGTAATTTCACATTGATTATGCATTGTATTTCAATCTTGGGTAGAATTAGGTTCCTGGTTTTGTTCAAAATCTCAGTTTGATTCCTTCATGCGTTTAAAACCCTTTTTAGCCTGTTTTTACCAAGTTGCTATTCATTTTTTTCAAGTTTTTTGTTGTTTTTATTTTTTGTTGTTTTTATTTTTTGTTTTTTTTTATTTTAAAAGGAAAATTTTAGGGAAAACCCAAAATTGAGTTATGACAATTGTCTTCTCTTTATAATGCTTAGAACATAAAGTCTCATAACTTTAGATTGCAAGCTTGTAAAGAAAAAAGGAAGAAAAAGATGTGGATTTGTCAAATGAAGAAGTGGTTAATCCTTTTCAAAATGGTGGGATATTCAAAGATATCTCTAAGAATGATAGATCTAACAAAAATGTTAGAAAAAAGAGCTTAAAAGCACTCTTAGAAGAAAATAATGTAAAAAACAATATATAAAAAAGATAGGGCTCAAAGGCGCGCGTACTCGGAAGGAAATAATATCAAAAGCACTATGAAAAAGAGACAGTTCTCAACGACATGCTATCTAAAAGGTGAGAAATTGATGACACAGTTAGAGGGAAATGGTGTCAAAAGCACTGTGTAAAAGAGATAGGGCTTGACAACGTATTATCTAGAAGGTGAGGGCATAACAGCGTACTCAAAAGGAATAGTATCAAAAGCACTATGAAAAAGAGACAGTGCTCAATGACGTACTATCTGAAAGTTGAGGGCATGACAACACACTCATAAGAAAATAATGCTAAAAGTACTATGTAAAAGAGATAGGGCTCAATGACGTGCTATCCGAAAAGTAAGGGTATGTCAGCACATTTAGAAGAAAATGGTGCCAAAAGGACCATTTAAAAGAGATAGGGCTCAATGACACGCTATCTAGAAGGTGGGGGCTCAAATATGCACTAAAAAAGAAAAATAAAAGGGCTCAAAGGCATACTATTTAGGAGATAAGAGCTCAAAGACACAATTAGAAGGAAAGAGATAGGGTTTAAATGCACACTATCTGAAAGGTGAGGGCTCAAAGTTGCACTCAAAATGAGAAAAACATGGCTTAAAGGAGTGCTATTTAGGAAATGAGAGCTCAAAGATGCATTAAAAAGAAAATAGTTTAAAAGATGTTATAAAAAGGTAAGTGGTTTACAAGCACACTCGAAATGATATGCTTCAGAGTTATATGCACATAACCTTCAAGGTCTCTCCTGATCTCATATCTTGAAAATTAAGGTTGTTTTCCCTTTTCATTGACATGGATTAAGCCTTCGATAGTTTTTCTTCGTTGAAAGAATTTGAACTCGTCGAGAATTTTTTCATTGGACTCCCTGCAAAATGTAATGCTTTGGGGTCATTATGCATGTTTTTTTTTACCTGAGAAATATAGGTCCCTATTTTTCATGAACTTTGTTTCTCAAAACTTTAATCCTCGTAGCAAGTTTTCATGGCCTTTTCACTTTTGCCTACTCAAGCCAAGACTTATAGACTTAATCTTTGGGAAAGAGAGACTCATTTGACGAGCTCAGATGATCTCAGCATACTCCCTTATGTAGGGACCTTTACTTCAACGGTTGATTGTTTCATGATTACTTTCCTCAAAAGACATTGGAGGATCTAAGCATCTTGTTTCCCATTCATACTTCCCTAGAAGAGGAATTATGGAGAAAGCCCTATTGGGTTTCTTGAATTGCCCCCTGTCTAATCATGCCTCTAAGTATTTTATCTTGCTTTGTTTGATAGGGTTTTCTTAGAGATGATGTTATGCAGAAGATATTTGGTTCTTACAAAATATTGATGTTAAAGAAAAATCTTTAGAATTTTAAAGTTATTTCCAAATGCAGAAACCATTTTGATGCAAGTTTAAAGCAAATATGTTTTGAAAAATTCAAGCAACTCCAATGGACAAAGTTTTATGAAGGTTGAATTTTAGATTTTGGTGTAAGTTTTCCTCTTTGTAAAAATATGAGGTGACCTTTTATTTTCATGATTTGTTGGTCAAAGGACTCGAGTTTCAACTCGAGAATTTTAGATAAAAGAAAAATCTTTGAAACATTCATTTTACTTGTATGAATAATGAAGCATAACTATAATCTTTTGAAGATCTCATTTTGCACGAGATAACATTGCTTACCAACCCAAATTGCTTGCTTTTTATTAGAAAGGACTTTATCAAGCACTAAATGTAAGCTTTGGCTCTTGGCTAAGAACCAAAAGGATATTTATAAGCTTAAAAGGTGTTTAAGAGATTTCATGACTAAGAATCACTAAATCTCATTCTTAATCCTTCATTTTGGTTGATGACCTCCTAAACTTTAGAACTAGCTTTACAAAATGGTATGACATGCCCCAAATGTTTGGACTATTTGGCCTTGAATGTCATCATCATACTCATTGTTTTTATTTTGTATGGCATGCTTAACCTTTTTTAATCTTTGAATTTCTTCATGCCCCTAGCTTTATTTAGGCATCTTTAATCATTAAGGATTATTTTGTATATTCATGCGGTCATATTGCTTTTCAAATCCTCGTACTAGCATGAGGTATGATCCTAGTCAAAGTTGATTTGCAATAAAGACTTGCTAGGCTCAAACAGGGACTGCAAATGATATTTTTGAGTATTGTGAAGGTATTATCAAAGATGGTCTTTCCTAATTTTAAATGCATGCATTTAGGATTGGTAAGCTTTGCTTTTTTTCATTATGATTGGTTGGTCATGCAAAATTATTTTCATTATAATTAAATTATGAATCATTATTAATCAAACTAAAACTTACTTTCAAAGTTATTTAAGTGGTTTCTGGTTCATTTTTTAATTTTAAGCATTTTATCACCTTACTAGGAAATCACTTGAATTCTCAAAACTCGCTTGTTAAAAATAAACACCAATTTGACATTTGCATTTGTACTAATAACTTTGATTTCCCAAAAACTTTTTGATATTTTATGAAGACACAAAAATGAGGTTTTCTTAAGCCTATGAGATCATGTGGATTTTTTTTCAAAGTTCTTAAAAAAGAAAAGTACACCAAAGAATTTTTTACCAAACTTTGATTTTTATTGATTTATTGACATAATACATCAAGCATAGTACTTCTTTACAACATTCGAGTTTATAGGCTTAGGTAAATCATCTTCATCTATTTTCGACAAAATCAGGGCTCCTTCGGAAAAGGTTTTTTACACCATATATGGTCCTTTATAGTTCGACATCCATTTGCTCTAATCTTCTCCTGATGTTGGCAAGATCTTTTTCAATATCAGGTCTTTTTTTTTAAAACCCTTAGTGTGACCTTCTTATTATATGCCTTGGCCATTCTGCTTTGTTACAATTGATGATGACAAATGACTGCTAGTCTCTTTTCACTGATCAGTTTCAATTGCTCAAATTTCAGTTTTATCCATTCTGATTCTTCTAATTCTACATCTATAAGAACTTTTAATGATGAAATTTTTACTTATAAAGGCATTCCCACTTCAAAGAATAAGGGGTTGCACCAATAGAAGTTTTAGCTGTGGTGCGGTAATCGTGAAGTTTGTACGCAAACATCTCATGCCAATCCTTATAGGTGACTATGATCTTTTGGATGATCTTCTTGAGATTTTTATTGGTTATCTCAACAACACCATTCATATTGGATCTGTAAGGAGAAGAATGAAAGTGCTTAATCTTCCACTTGGTGTAAAGTTCGACAATTAGCTTCCCATTAAAATTCTAAGCATTGTTACTTATCAATTTTGCTGGCAAGTCATAACGATAAATCAAATTCTTCTCAATGAATCTATTGACCACCTTCTATGTCATATGCACGTAAGAGTTGGCTTTTACCTATTTAGTGAAGTAGTTGATGGCCATCAAGATAAGTTTATGCCTGTAGTTGGCCTATGAATAGGGGTTGATTGGTCACATGACATCTAATCTCCACATATTAAAAGGCCAAAGCAAGGTCATATTGAATAAGGGTGCCAGAGGTGCATTTAATTTATCCCTATATATCTAACACTTATGACATTTTTGTACATAGTCAACACAATCTTTTTCCATAGTCAACTAGAAGTATCCAAATCGTTACATTTGTCTTGCCATTGTATACTCATTACGTTGTAACATTCATACCCTAAATATTAATTAAACAAATTTTTTTATGATATTTTTGAAATTTTGGATAAATCCTAATGGATAATTATAAACTAGTTATAATATCCATTTTATATTTTTTAAAACATGATAAAAAAAAAATAGTTTTTGGTTTTTAGAAAATATATGTAAAAGACTTTTAGAATTTGGTCGTATGCGCGTAAACAAAACATATTTTTTGTATTTTGTTAAATGTTTTCATTTTTTTTTGAAACTTTGAAGAAAAACCAGATATTTTTAATATTGGGTCATTATTTTATCGTGTAAGTCTACAGCATGATATTAGATAAAATTGTTGAAAAGGCATATAGGGACCTACAAATAATTTAAATAGTCACTGGATTTTTTTGAACTATTTTAAAGCCTATTTGACTAAATACTAAAATAAAGACAAACTAAAGCTAAAAGAAAGTAAGACGTATTTGTTAAACACTCTTTTAGCCTAAAATTAGAGACATTAAAAATGCTTTAAGGAAGTGTTTGGCAAACACATCTTAAAAACCCAATCAAGATATATTTTTCTTAGAAAAAATGGGGTGTATCAAACACGTTTTTAGGTTTGGGTTGGGCTACATGAGCTAGGCTTAAGGCCTAAACCCATTTTGTTTAGCTGGCAAGCAACCTAAAGGCTATTTTTATAAAACCCAGCCCACCCACATGGGTTGGGCTACAATGAGAGGCCAACCCCTTCTTTTTCCACCATCGGTCTAACCTAGTGGTGGAAATTTTACGGTAAATTGATTGCCAAAAATCAAGTTACACCGTCCATAAACCATTGCACATGTTTCATGATTTCATGCATTTTATACTCTTACCACCAACGCGTGAACGCGCAGACACACACTACATTATATTGTTATACATAAACTAACATCAAAGAAACCAGGGGAAGAAGAGGAAAGATTTTACCTGACCTGGAGATATTGCTTTGCAAGTAATAATAGTGGAGGAGCAAAAACAATAGTGGCTCATAGTGTGGTTGAGGTAATGGCCGGTGAGGGTTTTTTTTTTGGTTTTTTTTATCGAATGTAAGAAATTTTATAGATCAAAACAAAACTAATCTGGAGACCAGTAAGTCAGAATATACAGGCATGTACATATAGAGGCTAAAGGAACATGCTCCATTAAACAATCAAAAGGAACATTATAGCCATCAAAACATGACCATTTGACACTATGATTGCCTTATATTAAAACACAACTAACTCAAAACATGAACAACCAGATAACATAGCTAGCATCAAAGCAGCCAACAACAATACGCATAGCCATTAGAGACCCACAGATAGCAGTGAGCTTTTTCAAGCCCAACAGAGGTGAAGATTGAGAACACAACCGCCAAAGCAGCACAAAAAAGAACAATAAAAACAACACCAAGATGCCAAATTACATCATGTAGGAGAGTAGGATAAGTAGAAGCAAAGCACAATACCAACATTAATGAGCAGGCACATAGCAGTAGCAGACCACACATTTCTCTGTATATTGCTTACAGAGGGCAACCAACAGAGAAGGCATCAACATAACAAACATGAAAAGAGTAAAAGTGACTCAAATAAGCTAGCAATCAACTCCAACAAACCAACATGCAAACAACAGCAACACAAAGATCAGAGAGGGAAGCCAACTTTAACAAACCACAATAGCCAAAGGCAAACCCAAGAGAGCCTTTAATTAGCAAACAAACAGCCGACAATACAAGTAGCATAAACCATTCAGCAATAACATAAACGCTAGAGTAAAGAGCAACTCTAACAAACCAACCCTAGCAGTCAACATCAGCAGCATCCTGCAAAGGTGATGAAGTGTGATGTGTCACCAACCTGAGGTAATCCCAAGAGAACCTTCAGCAGCAACCAAACAGCCCACATCATACCTGTAATAAGACAAGCCAACAGTAACAAAGCTTGGAATCTCATCAACTCCAGCATACCAACATTACGTTAAGCAGCAGCCAGACAAAGACAACCCTGAGTTAGGAGAGCCTTCCACAGCAAACACAGCTCATAACAAAAAGCAAGAGCAAACAAGCTTGGAACTCCACCATACCAGCGCAGCAGACAAAGAGTCCAGTAGTCAGCCTCACTAGTCTTAGGAAAACCAAGCTGCATATAATAGTAACTTAATGTCCTCCAACCATCCATGCAGTTGAAGAGAACAACAGCAGCCACTGACAACCCTGCAAAAAGCAGTAACATAATGCTAAAGAGGGAACAACTCTAGCAAACCACATGGAGACATATAGAATTGTATCAGCTAGCAAACCAAGTAGAAAGAAGATGATGCTTCACATCAAACATTCCACAAAACAAAAACTATTGAGTGAGTCCATGGAACCTCAACCACCCCAGCCAATCAAAATCATATAGAGTAGAAACCGGAAAGGCTAACGGTAAGCTTTAGGAAGCTCAGCAAACCAAACAGTACACAACAGAAACAAATCCATAGCAAAGCCCTCTAGGAAGAGCAGAGATAAATACAACAAAGTTAGGAGAAGAGCCTTAGCAGCAGACAAAACATAGCAAGCAGGACTTGCAGAGAAACTAAAAAACACAAAGCAAACCAACCAGATATCATGAGGACAATCTCATGGTTTATCAGATGGTTATTCAGCCATCTGATGTTTCAGTGGTGTCTATGCCGGCACAAATCCCAACCGAGGGATTCGGTTCCGGTAAATAAAGGACAAGTAACACTAACAGGGGAAGCAAAGTCCTATTCCATGCCAGAAAGGGGTACAAGAACAAACCTCTATCAAAATCATCCCTTGATAGGCTACAAAACACCAGATCTTTGTTAAAATTCTGTACATCAAGGAAGACAACAACCAAAACACCAATTAGGGCTTTGGGGAAGACACGCATTGTGCTCTCTGTTGCTGCTTGATTGGGTTCTGGATGGTAAGAGTCTGGGTGGAAGGAGGTGTAACCAAGAGTACAATGATGGTTTGGATCAAAGGCTTCACCAGCAGAAGCTGTTGTACCCGAGGAGGGAAGGATAAAAAGTCATCCATGGATGACATAAAGATAGGAGCTCGAGATCGACAGTAGCAGAACGCAGACATGAGGAGACACTCTTTTAAGGAGAGCATCTCTCTCTAGTCTCTCTCACAAGCCTCTTCGTTTTGGTTCTTAGTTGAACTAGTAGAGGTAGGTTTTTGTAAGGACAAGTTTTGGTTTTGATTTTATTGGTTTGATATAAGAGGGTAGTCTTTTTTTTTTCTTTTTTCCTGGTTTTTTCCCTCGCTTCTCCCTCAGCTTTCTTCCTTATTTCTCCATAAATTTCACTCCTATTTATAGGCAATGAAAGAGGGACACGAGGTCCCATCTAGGCATGAATCTTGTTCCTTGATTCGCATAAAAAGGATCCCAACCTTTGGTTAGAAAACAACGGCCTGGTATTGGCAATATGAGGTTGTTAAAGCTAATCGAGTTAACCCATTCAGGTGGACTTTTCAATGATTCTTTAGGTGGAAAATTGATGGGAATAAAACTGAGGGTGTAGTACAAGTTCAGGGCTACCAAAAGGTGTGTTTGTTATCTCATTTGTGGCATGAGTGATGCATTAAATGAATATGAAAAAAGGTCTCTCAATCAACTTTTTCAAGAGCAAAGGAAGAAGACAATGAACAATGTCAAACGACATATTATCTAGCTTTATTATATTGTTTTTACTAGGCATTGACCAAAACGAGGTCGTTTTGGTTAAAACATAGCCAACACGCACTATTTCATTTAAATATAACGAAAATGTTTTGGTGTTTTGACTTAAATTATCATAAATATCTTTTAATTTCAACCCTTAATCTTTCAAATTGTTCACTTAGGTCATTAATTGGATTTTGGTTTTAAATATCAATTCAATTTTACCCCTGTAAAGTTTTTAAATGATCCTCTGAATTTATCACATTTCTCAACTTGGTCCTTGATTTTGGATATTTCAATTTCTTCCTCAATTGACCTTCAAACTTTTAATTTCTTTTATTTCACCTATATTCTTAATCGAATTGGGTCCCCAAATTTGCACGCTTTTTGCAAAAAAAATCCGTAGTCTTGAATTTTTTTAATTTAAACCTTAATTGACCCCAAACTTTAATTTTTCTTGCATTTTAACCCCTGATTTCATCCAATTGACTTTATAAAAATTAAATTTGATCCTTTAAAAATCTAATATTCTAAATTGAGCCCGATTTAGGTTTCCAAATTTAATTTTTTTATCAATAATTCCTCAAAAAAATTAATTTTATCTATTAAAAGTCTAATTAATTCCTTGCACTTTATCAATTCTTTCAATTTAACCCAAATTAATTCTTAAACTCAATTAAACTTTGAATTAGGTGTGTATTTAAATCGAATTAGCCTATTAAAAATCTAATTAAGTCTTCAAACTTAATTTTTATGCAAATTCATTTGATAATCATTTAATTGAGCATTGAATATGTATTGTCTTTCAATCTTGGGTACAATTGGGTTCTTGATTTTGTTAAAAATCTCAGTTTAGTTCTTCCATGCGTTTAAAACCCTTCTCAACCGGTTCTTGCCAAGTTGCCATTTTTTTTTTTCATTTTTTTATTGTTTTATTTTTAAAATTTGTTTTTGTTTTTATTTAAAGAAAAGGATAATTTTGAGGGAAACCCAAATAGGGTTATGACATTGATAACTAAAGACATAACTTGAAAATTTAAGAGACAAATGTAAATCAAGATATTTGATATAGCAACATAAGTCATTTACATAATTGTGTTCAATAACTCTGTCTATTAAAATCATTTTTTTTTAACCAAATGATAATAGAAATAGATACACATACATTTTATTTAGTAAAATCAAATGGGAAAAATAAATATTATCTAAAAATAAATATTTTTTAACCAATCAAATGAAAAAGGCAACGAAGCTAAGATTTTAACCAATCAAATGAAAAAAAAAAAACTGACCTGAGCCAACATAAGTAAACATGCCAAATATGCAAGTTATGTCATGAGATCGGGATAAGATAATAGAAAGCAAATTAAAAAAAGTTCAAGTCTAGTAGTTCCAAACAAATCAAATGTAGATGGATGAAATTGAAAAAAAATCATTTAAAAAAAGGATAAAAAATAATCGGCAAATTGGGCAAGCTAACCAAACTCTGCGACCTAGATCATGCAAATGAGATAACTCAATAAAATACAAGCTAGAAAATATTGTGAAGCTCTATTCTAGAACAACTTAACGCTGACGGATGGAGCATAACAAATATTAAACTTAAAAAAAATCCTGAAAAAAATCTGAATCAACTCAGGCTAACTCGCTAAACCTGCAGTCTAAATGATGGGATTGAGATTAACAAATAGAAAGGAAATTGAAGAAAATCATGTAACCCAATATAAAAAAACTTCCAACCTTGAAGGATGAAATTAAAAAAAAAAATTATCAACCAATCTAATGTTGAAGGACGAAATCAAAAAAGAAATATCAATTTAAAAATTCTATAACAAAGTCCATTCTCTAATTGAATAATTGTTAAAGTCCAAAACATGAGTTTAAAAAAACCAAGCACACCTATGTGAACCTTCTAAATTTGGGTTCATCTCTAAAACTCGCGACTTGTGAAATCCTAGACTCGAGCTAAATCAAGAAGCTCATATTCAAGGACGAAATAAAAAAAAATTTAAAAATTACCAATGTGAAAAAAATAGCAATAAAAAATAATAAGAATCAAATTTGATAGGAAAAAAACCCAAGAAGGATTAAATTGTAAAACAATCAATCTAAAAAATTATCTCAATTAAAACATATAGCAATAAAAAAAGGACCAAATTTGAAAGATGAAAAAATTAAAGGGGGGAAATTGAAAAATGAAATCTAATTTTATAAATTATTCTAAATAAAACAAATAGTAATCCAAAGAACATGACCAAATCCGAAGGAATACCAAATTGAAGTAAAGGGGTGCTTTGAATTTTTGAAGGGACAGGTGTGAAAATCAAGGAAGAGAGAGAAGAAAGGGGAGAAAAAGTCGTTGGTGCCAAATTGGATGATCATTGGCCACACACAATGCCTCATCACTAAGGGGATGACATGAAGATTCAAACGTCGTTGTGGAAGGCGATGCTTGGTTACTAGATGACCCTTTTATACGATGCTCGAAGGGTGTGGGGGGGCCCACGCATTGATGTGTGCAATGCGTGCCTCAATCACTTGTTTTTTTAATAATGTTTATATTTAATAAATTACAAAATTTCCCCTAAACCAACCTTATAGTAACAATAAAGCAAGAATGGAAATACAAAAAAGACCTTGAAGAAAGCTAAAGAAAATTCCATTTTAAGGGCATTTAAATTATTTTATTGTTCTTAGAAAAATTCAAATACAAAAATGCCCTTGTACACAAGCTTTAAAAAAATTATGAATCTATGGGTAGAAAAGCCATTTTGTTGTGCAATCTAAATATGAATTTACTAAATTTTATCCTTTAAATTTGACAATGACAAATGGACCCCAGCAAAATTATTGAATTCTCCACAATAAGTTTCGTGGTTTTGTTATGGAAAGGCAAATTGGGTATTTCATTATGGATTGCTATAGTGAAATACCCACACCAATTAGAGTATCTTACTAGATATGGGCTTGCACTACATCGTGGTGTCCTATTATTTTGTTTTCATAAAATATGATGTTTAAGTATTGCAAGCGAGTTTTAAAAAAAGAAAAAAATATATATGACTTTGGTTATAGACATGATTGAGTCAAATAAGTTGGTTTTATTTTAATTAGATGATAAAAAAATAGGAAACGATAATAAATAGATCAAAATTAAAAAAAAAAAAGATCATGATAGCTTAGGAAAAAAAAATTTCAAAAAGGAAAAAAAATAATGTATTTCAATTTTTTAGCCAATTAAAAAGGGAAAAACAATGTCAATTCATGTTAACTTTTCAAACCAGTGATCCGAGTTATTAAATTATTAAATTATTAAATTAGAAGCACCATACATAGAAAAATTGCAAAACCCAACCCCCAACCAATCAAATATTTAAAGATAAAATAATAAAAAAAATTATACAAAAGGATCGAAAAGCCTATCGACCTCAAAATAGGGGTCAGAATGGCACATGAACTACTGTGTAATGGAGGGGTCGTCAAAAGGAATCCAACCATACCAAAGAAGCCCTTTGTTTATCATTGATATACTCTACATACGCTGCTCGAAGGAGGTGGAGTGTCTGGCACGTTGTGCATGCTACACACATGTCAACCTTTTTTTAATATTTTATATTAATTACAAGACTAAATTGCTCCTAAATCAATATAAATATAACAAAAAACCAAATTTAAAAGAAAAAATAAACCTTAAATGACATCTTATCATTTTTTTGCTTTTTAAGGGCATTACCATCATTTTACTGTGCTAACCAGATAAAAAAGACAAAAAAAAAACCCTTTTACAATAATTGATGATTTTTTTCTTTCCAAGGTTATTCTAGTAATTTGAATTTAAAAAACAATATAAAAGACAAAGTTGTTTCCAAATAATTTGCAAATAACTAATAAGCTTAATGAAAAGAGCAAATTCTTATAATAGTTAGTTAGTTGTTACAATGTTATTCATTGTTGATTTCACCCTTTGGTTAAAAAAGGAACTTTAATTAATTGGACTTGTAGTTTCAAAAACTATATATTTAATTATTTTTGTTTTTATATCTATTTATAAATTTAAAATACTTTTACAATTCATTTTAGTGTTTGTGTTGATTATACTTACTAGAATTAAGTAGTATTTTATTCTAAAAATTACTCTTTTCATTGATCTTTTTATCTTCCCTATTTATTATTATTCTTTTTATAATGGAAAGATTAATTAATTTATTTTATAAACAAGAGACTATGTTATATTTAATTCAAATATATAAAAACTAGTATTCATGTCATTCTTGTAGGTCGTTAAAATTTTTAATCATAAATTTTTGAAAAATCAAATTGATATTTTTATCTCATTAATTGTTTTTTTTATTCATTTACAAAAAACAATTTTACTAAATCTGGTGGTTGGATAAAAGTGAGTCTTTTTTTATTGATATTTTGTAAAAACAACTTGGAGTTAACAATAAAGAAATTTAAGGAAAAAAAAAACAAAAGTTAGTTTTGTATTCAAACAAAGAACATTGATGAGTCTTGGATGACCAATTACAGTTACAATTACAAAAAAAATATATAGGATAAGGCATTTTTACTATTCTCAAGAGAGAAAACATTGTGAATTGTAATATTGTTCCACTGAGTTTTCTTTTCTTTTCTTATATTATTATTTTATTCCTTTGGTCATTTTTTTTTTCAATTTGATTCTTTGACCTTGGGTTTATTTGGGATTAAGCTTGGTGGTTTGTTTTAGATTCCTAGGTTAGCGAATTGCGTGGTATTGAGAAAAGATTTTATCGCTCAATTGATGCTTGGTTTGTTTAAGTTAAATGAAATTGTATTGATTTAAAAGAATCAATGCTTTTGGGACCGAATTTGAACATTAGAAAAACATTTGGGCCCTTTTCTTGCTAGAATTAGGGACTGGATTGTACATACAAGGGAAAAGTTCAGCTTTTTTTTTTTGTCGCTCAAATGTTTTCTCATTTAATCCTCTCTCTTATTTGGGATTAGACTTAATTTTTTCTTTTTAGTTTTCTAGATATGGGATCTTATAATATCAAGAGAAAAAATTGGGCGCTCAGTTAATGATTGGTTTGTCAAAATAAAATAAAATTTTATTTATCTAAAATAATCAAGACTAGCGGTAAGACTAGCGGTTAAGGGACCACATTTGAAAATGAAACAAGTGTGCAGGGCTGGAGTGAACAAACAATGTCAAACTAGCAGGCATATGCAACCCACACATCAGTGTGTGAGGGAAGTTGCCTTGCTTTAACATAGCTTGCAGTTTCCTCTTATGTTAGAACACCACTGTCGTTGGTGGTGTAGAAAGCAGCTCGACAAGGTCTTTTATAGGAGGCGACATGTGTTGATAGACGAATGATGATGAGGCTTAAACAACCTTTTCTTTCTTATCCTCCCTCATTTCTCTATCTTCTTCTCGGATTTCACGATGATTTAGCCAAAATTGCAAGGAGTCTTGTCATTTTATTTTTATATCAAACTTAATCCTTATTCTTTTAATTGACATTTGTTTTGTTTTGAGCTCTTTTTTGAATTGTTTTTCAATTTTTCCTTCAACATTGAGTTTATTGGGAATTAAGTTTAGTGATTTTTTAGGGCAATCCTAGCCTCATGCCTTAGATCATGAGTTTGGAAGTTTAACACAGGTTAACTTTAGTCAATCTTTTTTATGTCTATTTTTTAAAATTATTTTTTTTAGTTTTATTTTTCAACATTAGGCTGATTTGGAATTGAATTTTATAATTTTTTTGATTTTCTTTATAGGTTTTTGTCTTGATCTTATGACCTGTATTGCGGGTTCAATAAGTTACCCAGAGTTAGCTTGGGTTTTTTTTGTTATTTTTTTTAATTGAGTTGTTTTTTCTAGTTTTGTCATTTGCTATTAGGTTAATTTAGGAATTGAATTTCATAGTTTTTTTCCATCTATTATTCTATCTTGTTCATATAAACCAAGTCGCGAGGGTTAGTGGGCTCAATCAGGGTTGTCAGGGTTTTATTAGGTCCTTTTTATTAATTGATTTTTTTTATTTTATTCTTCAACATTGAGATGGTTGGAAATTAGGTTTTGTAATTTTTTTTAATCTATTTTCATGGAGTTATCTTGATCTCACAATCTAGATCCTGGGATTGGTAGGCCAATTTGGGTTGACTTGAGTTGTTTTTTAAATTCTTTAATTTTTTTTTCAATTTAGTCTTTCAATATTGGGTGGGCAAGGAATTGAGCTTTGGATTCTTTTTTTATTTTTTTTTCTATTGGTTTATCCCATTCTCATCCATTGGGTCGTGTATTTGGTAATTTAACTCGAGTAATTTTCTTGTTCCCTTTTTTTCAAATCAATTTTTTTTTCTTGTTTCACCCTTTAATATTTTGTTAGCTAGTCTCCTTTTTTTTCTAAATTCTCAAATGAATTAAAAAATATATTTTATATATTATTCTATTAAATCTCATTTAATCTTTTCTTTGTTATCAAGTAAGATTATAGAGATC
>Ga0325402_1001994_pt1 | contig 17529 bp, 11 predicted proteins | sample PopdelMetagenome_22_FD_207212 | JGI IMG/M metagenome (GOLD analysis project Ga0325402, IMG submission 207212) | Populus deltoides microbial communities from Bellville, Georgia, United States - Xylem-PdKOR-R3 | ecosystem: Host-associated > Plants > Phyllosphere > Stem > Wood/Secondary xylem... | reverse complement strand
GCCAAGAAATATATGAAGGCTCATTTATTTTCCATGTCATTTATTTCAATTTTATTTTATCCTTTCTTTTAAAGAATAAAATAACACATGGTGAAATTTGATTGGTAGAAAATTTGTGTTTCTACACCTATTATTAACCTTCAACCTATATAGACACGAGTCAACATTTCACATATGTATGCAGCATCTTTAGAGTCCTTTTGATCATGAAATGCGTTTTTAAAATCCATGCATGATCCGGTCAATTTTCTTGCTCGTCATCTTCTGTATGGTGCTGGTAATATCAATTGTTAAAATGGAAATTCAAATATTTTCCAAGAGGGTGGTGGAAAATCTGGTATCTGACCCCAAAAGCTGTTACCACTTAGATAGAGAAAATACAGGCCAGAAGAATTGAACACCGAGGTTAGTATTTGTCCACCCAAATTGTTGTTTGACAGCTTGAGAAACATTATTGTTGTTAGTTGTTCTAGTTTTATTGTGGACAATTGATTGTTGGATAAATCTAAAATTCCCAAAGAGCTGATATTTCCTAAACAAGAAGGAATACAACCTGTGAATCCATTCTCGGCCATCGTTAAGCTCCACAAATTTGAAAAGATCAAACAAATATTGTTTGGAATTTGACCATTCATGTGGTTGTTGGATATATCTATGACTTTCATATTCGGATTTGGGTGTTCTTGCAACTACGAAGTACCAACAACGGAGTTCTCGCTCAAAAAGTAATTGCTCCAATCGTGTATTGTTCTTAAGCAACCACGATAGAAACATTCCAGTGATGTTGTTGTAGGAGAGATCAAGGACTCTTAAGTCGTATTGGTGATAAAGGAAGTTGCGAATTTCTACATTGACTGCTTCTAATGTTGTACTATATGTATAAAAGCGGAACAAGACTAGTTGGAACTTTGGAATCAATTCATGAAAGGACATGGGTTTTGTTACTAGTATGTTGTTCTCACTGGAGAAGAACTTGAGGCTTGAGTGGTTCATAAAAGACTTCATTCAAATGGAAACTTCAAAGAGGTTATTTGATAGTGAGAGGGATTCAATGGATATGAGGTTGGTAAGAGGACCGAAGGCAATATTTCCAGTAAATTGGTTACTAGAAATATCTAATAGTTGTAGAGACAAGTTTCTCAAACAATCTGGGAGTGAACCTCCAAAATTATTTCCAGAGAGATCTAACTGCTTCAAATTCTTCAATTCACACCAACCTGTACAATTTATCTCGAAATAGTCAAAATAGATGGTGTTGAAAGAATCTTGAGTGGATGGAGAGTTGTTAATTTACCTTGAGCGGGCAAGGTGCCATTAAGGTCATATTGGCCAGCAGACAATACTTTTAAGAGTAGGCAATGTTCTGATGTTCTGGAGAAAGTTTAATGGGAGAGAAGTACGATCTAGATGCAATTCTTCAAGAGTGCTCGAATTGAAGAAAGTCCTTGTGAAAGAGAAAGAAGAAAAGGTACGATGAAAATAGTGGTGGTACAGAGTAGCCATTCCTTTCAATATTATTAATTAAGATTTTAAGAAACTAAACACTAATTTACGTTGACTTAAAGTAGTATCCTTGAGAGAAAGGGTCTTGAGGGATGGTTTTTATTCCTTAAGATTGCGTTTTTGTCAAGAAGGATAGATTGGAAGTATCCATTCTGTGTATTGTAATATAATCATTTGTTAAGCTTGGCTTAACAAAATGAAGCAGAAGGTTGAGAAGCAGGGGAGGAGAAGAAGGAAAACAGAGAATTGAGAGACTCTTACGTAATCTTCCTACTTACACGGTTTCTTACAATAATTGTCAAGAAGTAATTTTTAATCATCCTAATTTTTATTAATCTTTAGAGATTAAAGCGCTGTCAAACATGATGAAATGCTATCATTGATTACTAAATGGATATAAAGTCCTCAATTTTCTCAAGAGAATGTAACTTACTATTGTTTCCTGTCAACCCATTGTTTCCTGTCACCCCATTGTCTGATAGATCCAAAGACTTGAGAGAGGCAACCCATTGAAACATGATAAAATGCTTTTATCATTATTAAATCGGTTCTCACTTAGGTCAAGTACCTCCAGTTTCCTCAGTTTTGATGATAGGACTTCGAAGCCTAGAAGAGAAACACATCAAAGCAAGATAATTAATTTGAATTGATGAAATGCTGTTGTTCAATTGATATATGATTCTCAAATTATACATAAAAAGAATGATACATGAACGCATAGTTAATTATAAAATAGGTTGTGTAACCTTCAAAGATTAAGAAACAATTTTTAATCATTCTAATTTTGATCTTATTGGAAAAAAAAAACAATTTATGGATATAAAGTCTTTAAAGTCTAACGAGATAAAATGCTATCATTAAATTGATCATTTCATAGATATAAAGTCCTCATTTTTCTTGATAAAGAAACAATATAATTAAGAGAATGTCAAGTGAAGCAATTAGCTAGGTAGAAACTTTGGATCATACCTGATCCTGTCAACATATTGTATGATAGATCCAAAGACTTGAGGGATGAAAGCCCACTCAGAATTGATAAGATGCTACTGTTCAATTGATTGGCACTCAGGTTAAGGTTCTCTAACTTTCCCAGCCTCATCGGTTGGAGTTGAAAACCTACAACATATATATATAATTCTCAAATAATACATCAAAAAAATATACAGTGCATAGATTAAGGAAGAAGATAGATTGCAAGTATCCGTTCTATACATCGTCACTCGTAATTTTTAGGGATGAAAGCTCCATAGATATAAATCTTCAGGGATGAAAGCTCAGTCAAACATGATGAAGTGCTATCATTATATTGATCGTTAAATAGATATAAAGTCCTCAATTTTCTTGATAAAGAAACCGTATAAGAGAATGCAACTTACTATTGATACCAGTAAATCCTGTCAACTGCAACTCATCAAAGCTAACATACTGTAAGATAGCTAACGTACAAAATATGTGCAGGGCTAACACAAATTCTTCCTAATTGAGTCCATCTTGGAGGTCAGAAGGCTGGAGTTCTACTAGAAGAAGATACCTCTGGAGAGAGTAATTAAGGAAGCCGGAACTGCTTAGAGCTTAGTTACCGAAGCTTCAAGTTAAGATCATTTTCATTTGGATGTTGAAATAATGATGGGATATGACAAATTTAAATCCTCTGTTCAAATGGACAAAGAACTTACTGGCAATTCAATTCAATTAAAAGTATCGAACTTTATGTTTGTTTATTTGCTTTTTACATGGATGAGGCAAACAGGACAGGAGAGGAGGTCTAAATACGAGCAATCAAGCACATTATTGCGAGGAAGACAGATTATGCCGGTTTTGGTAAAAGAAACTCTTTCAGCTATGGTATAAATCTGGATTGATTATTTGGATTGGATTTATGACCTTCATATGGAATACCCAGATAAAAAAAAGACGCCATGAACTCAAGAGAGGTCTCAGAAAGTCTCTAATGGAAGATTCAGAGATTCTATACAGTCAGGAGATAATCTATCATCATATTCGAGCTTCTATCTATGTGTTTTGTATATGTTGTTATTCACTGTCGAGTTAGATGTCTTGAGCCACCATCAGTAAACTGGTGTCTCTTCGTTTTTATATATTTGCATGGCCTTTTGCTGCCACTGCTGACTGCATCTGTGCTTCAGACGCAACAAATGTCCATCTTCGAAAAATTTGATAAGGTATAAAAAGACAAGGAAAAGGAGAAAACATGGAAAATCTGTCGAGAATCAGAATAAACGTACATGCTTGAGCAAGTAGGGTTGGTGGCAACTCGGCAGGATACCTAACTTTCAATGACTTAGTAAATACATGGTATGGTAGTGTAGGATTCTTTGTAAAAATGTTTTTCACGTTGAATTATATTAAAATAATTTTTTATTTTTAATATTAATATGTTAAAACTATAAAAAAACATTAAAAAATTAATTTGATATTTTTTCATGTAATATATTTTTTTTTAAAATGTATTAAAAAACAAAAGCTACTGCACATCTAATCACATGTTTGTAAAGAAAATTAAATTAATTGTGAGTTCAATGGTCTCGGTTGACATGGAATTTTTTAGTTTAGTTTTGTTTTGTTTTTTAATTTACTTTGGTTTTAACATAAAAATATTTCTGAATAGTTATTTATCTCAAATTACCCATTTTGAATTAGTTTATTTTATTTATAAATTACTTGATTACCTCATTGAATTGATATTATTTGAAAAAATAATTTATGACGTATTTTTATAGTGAATGGTTGGGTTTCCGTTTTTTTATGGAATAAATGCATTCCCATTTGATTTCTATAAAAATCTCAATTCTATTGCATAAATAGCATAGTAGCCACTAATTAAGTAAATCTCAATTACATATATATATATATATATATATATATATATATATATATATATATAGATATATAGTTAAAGATCTATAAATTGATACCATTGGACTATAAAAATTTATATATCTAGTGGGACATGTGTGTGTTTTTTCAAAATATATTATCTTATAAATTTAGTAAATCATTAATTTACCCTACTCTATTGATCTTGAGTTGGGACTAGTCAAAAATATTATTTAACCAAGATTATTAATTTACAATTTACATTGTACATGTCACAAGAGTACGTTAATTGATGCGATTAAAATAATTTAATTTCAATGTTCAACAATATTAAATTATGAAGCTGTAAAAATAAATTTATTATTGATTATGTAAATGGAGCTTTCCAAATACATTAATTAGAAGGTCCTTAGAGCATATGTTAGAAAAACTATTAATTTTTTAATTAACCTGATTAACATTTATGCACATTGAAATTATTTTCACCAATCTAATAATTTTCCAAAAATTACTTTCCCATAACTTAGCCTTGAAATCAGAAACAATATTTTATTTAAGGCTAATTTTCCTTATCTCGGTAGGGTTTCTGTTAGGTTAGTGCTTGCGTTTTGAGTCCAAGTCATTTTCAAGGTAGGTGATCATTCACGCTTTAAATATTTTATTCACCAAGAGTTTGTCTTCAAGGCCTCTCGAAGATTTCAAACTAAACAATTGACCAGCCCAGTTTTTTTTTTATTAATTTATTATTATGGAAAAGTGAATTTCCTAAACTCTGATTTAAATGCCTCGAGCTAACTCCGGCAAGGTATGAATCATGATTTGAAAGGGTTAATTTGATTTTTTTTCCATAGATCATTCAAAATTAGTTTTTTATTGTAATTGAATTTAATTATGTTATTTAATTTAAATTTAATTAAAAAATAAGTTGAATTCAAATGTTTTGAATGAGATAAAATTTAATTCATTCTATTTCCTATGCTACTATCGTGATTATTATTTTATCACTTTAAAGGTTTCTAAAAAAAATAGATAAATTGATATTTAAAAAAAATCAATTTTAATATTAAATTTTTTTATTTAAAATTGTAAACATATTGCTAAAGAATCAAAACGATATTATTTTAAAAAAATAAATTAATATATAATGTTTTGATCATGTTAAGCTCGAGTCAACTTGGTCAATCCAGATTTATAACATAGTTAAAAGAGTTTTTTTTATCCAAATCAGTTTAAATTTGAGATTAAAGAATCAAAACGATATTATTTTTTTAAAAATAGATTAATATATAAGGTTTGGATCCTATTAAGCTCGAGTCAATTTGATCAATCCAGATTTATACCATAGCTGAAGAGTTTCTTTTACCAAAACTGGTTTAACTATATTCTGAAAAAGGGTATATATGAAAGTTAAATCCTCTGTTCAAATGGACAAAGAACTTACTGGCAATTCAATTCAATTAAAAGTATCGAACTTTATGTTTGTTTATTTGCTTTTTACATGGATGAGGCAAACAGGACAGGAGAGGAGGTCTAAATACGTGCAATCAAGCACATTATTGCAAGGAAGACAGATTATGCCGTTGCCTTGTTTTAAGTTTAGACTTGTGTTCTTTCAGCAAACAAAATTATTGTAGAACCACATTTCACAATAATTTTTTTAATTGAGAAAATACGATACTGTAAACTATTTCTTGTGAATAAATTCCATATTATTAGGGATATAGTAATCACAAGAAGCCAAGAAATATTGGTTGGTTGCTCATTCTCCAAATCTAAGACCAAAACGCCACATAATTAAGACATAACAAAGAAACAAACAAATATGGATACAAGCACAAGGACAAACACAAGTCATGTCAAAACAGAAAGGCTAAGCAACAAGAACCAGACACTTCGACAGAACACTTCTCACAGGCAAATTGCTAAACATGTTGTGAGCAACCATTGATTTGGAATGCGACTGCTTCCCCACAGAGGATTACAACAAATTCAGAAAGCAGTCCACACGCTTATGATAGATCCAATCACCTTCTGAATCTGGACAACTTGCGAAAGTTAATAGCCAAAAAGCAGTAGCAAGTGTCAATGCATTCTTCAATGAAGTAAAACCATCTGCGTCGCCAATGCGGATTTATGCACAGTACTGCTGCAATTGTCAACACCACAATTATGTAAAACACACCAAAGCTGGCATAGAAACTGTCAATGTCTATTAATCCATCATCTCCGTTGGAATCGTTAGGCACTCTCGCTGATGGTGATTCCATTTTGTCGCAACTGTTTTGCAATGGAGGTCCACAAAGAAGAGGATTCCCTTTATAACTGCTCTCCTCAAAGGTAGCAAATTGATATTTCATCTCCGGTGTTCTTCCTGACAAATTATTGTACGACACGTTGAAAACTGCTAGAGACTTCAGTTCAACGAGTTGTGCAGGAATTCTCCCATTCAAGTTGTTGTGAGAAAGATCCAAGCTCTCTATGTGCTTCAGATTGGAGAAAGATGAAGGGATCAATCCAGTGAGATTATTTTGTGACAGATTTAGAGAAAATATCCCACTTAAGTTTCCCCATTCTGTCGGGATTTCTCCAGTGAATCTGTTACAAGAGAGATCCAAAGCAGACATGTATCGAAGGATACCGCCTTCGTAAGTGTAGACATTTTTCTTTGCTGTAAGCTCCACGGCTATTTTTACATCAATCTCTGGCCACAAAAATTTGTAATTAAGATAATTAAAACCAATGGATGCAAACATTTCTTCCAGGTTTCCATAATCTGGTAACGTCATACCAGGTTCAACCGAAGTTTTTGCGTCTGATGCCGTACAATTTAAATTGCTCATACATGAGGGTAACAGACCAGAAAATTTATTTTCTGAAAGATCCAATATGCTTAATTTCCTTAACAAGCATAACTGATGAGGAAGTTTCCCATTGAATTGATTAGATTTGAGAACAAAAATGCTCAATTCCGAAAGGCTATCAATCCAATTTGGAATGGGCCCAGTTAAGTTGTTATCGCCAAGATCAAATATAACCAACGAAGAGAGATTACGAAAAGCATATGGCAGTGGACCGCTCAATTGATTTCTGTAAAGGTGGACATAGCGTAAATCTGATGCATGGAAGCCCAACGGCAAAGACCCAGACAGATTGTTTTCAGAAAGATCTAAAAATTCAAGCCCAGAAGAATTGAAATATTCTATTGGAATGGTACCTTCAAACTGATTTCTGGACAAATCAATTGCCTGAGCAAAGTAGTTTAGTGAAGAGTTCCCAATTCCCCTTGGAAGCATGCCTGACAAAAGATTGTTACTGATATCAAACCACCAAAATGATGATGCAAGAGAAAAGGTACCAGATACTTGTCCTGCAAATTTGTTTCCATCAAGAAAGAGGTAGTATAGGTGAGTCATGTTGAACATAGAGAGTGGTAATCGCCCTTTGAAATTGTTATTGGACAGCTTTAAGTACCACAACGAGGAGCCTACTGTTGGAAAATTATGCTCAAGCAGTTCACAAGACATGTGATTGTTGGAAAGATCCAAGTATTCGAGAGAGCTCATATTCCCAAAACAAGGAGGAATGCAACCTGTAAGGTTGTTGTTAGCCATCATGAAGTTCTTCAAACGTGGAAAAATCGAACATATGTTTCTTGCAACTTGACCATGTATGTTGTTGCCAGACATATCTACTGTCTGAAGGTTGGGTGTTTGATGTTGTGGCAGCTGCAAAGGACCTATAAATGAGGTGTCTCTCAAATATAGTCGATTTAACTTTGTATTATTCTCAAACAGCCAAGATGGGAAAGGTTCTCCAACGAATTTGTTGTGGGATAGATCAACAAACACCAAATCATGTTGGCTACGCAGGAAGTTTGGAAATCCAGCTTTGAGTGGTTTTGAAGTACAGTTTGAAGCACTAAAGCAAAGAAGCTGGAACTTGGGAGCTGAAGGCTGAAAACTGGGTGCGCTTATGAGCTCATTGTTATCGCATGCAATGAACTTGAGGTTGGAGAGGTTCATAAATGAACCGAATGATATTGGAACTTGAAAGTAGTTAAGTGAAACTGAGAGGTATTCAAGCTGCGTAAGATGGGAAAGGTGACTAAGGGCAATATTGCCCTCCAATTGATTGTAAGATAAATCCAAGATTTGTAGAGATGATAGATTTCCAAAACAAGGAGGGAGTACGCCCTTTAGATTGTTTCCTAAGAGAAATAGCTGTTCAAGATTCTTCAGTTCACACCAGCCTGTAAAATATATCCATATGTTCATGTCAAGGGAATAGGAATATATCAATTATGTAATTGCTTAGTGAGGTTTTAAAGTTTCAGTTGTTTTTTGTTTCACTAGCTAGGTCGGTTTTAGATTATATTTAAACAACTTTGTTTGTTAGTATTTTTAGAGATTAATTATCTAGATTATTGATATTCATAATTTTTTTAATTCAAATTTTTTTCTATAATTAAGACTGAGAAATTTTAGAGGTTGAGAAACTCTAGATTTTATCCTACTCTATACGTAACATTAGGAGTAAACTTTTATTTTAATAAAACATAGATATAACACAAATATCTATGTTCATGTCAAATATTAATGAACAACTAGTTCTTCAATAGATTTGTTGTTCTTCCATGGAATTGTATAAAGATCAGATTTTTTAATTACCTTGAGCAGGTAGGGTGCTATTGAAGTCAACTTCGTTCAAGGATAGGACTTTAAGAGTAGACAAGGGTCCAATGTTCCTAAGAAAGCTTGCTGGGAGAGAAGAATAATCGAGGAACACTTCTTCAAGGCTAGTCGAATTACACAACCCTGTGAAACAGATCAGATAAATCCATCAATATGTACATAAATATCATGTTTTAGGCACCAAATTAAACTGTCACTGACCTTTTCCAACGTGTTTAAATTTACTCTCCCGAGCATATAAGGTCTTGAGGGATGGCAACGCTCCCAATGACTCTATGAAAATGCTTTCCTTGAAGTCAGTGTTTTCCAGATTCAAGATTTCTAAATTCCTTAAACCTGTGATAGAGAGAACAATCAATAATATTGATTTACAATAATTATATCATTTATAATGTTAGACTTAATATACAAGACATAGCTTAAGTTTTTAAATTAAAATAATTTTTAATATGATATTAAAATTTTATTAATTAAATATTCACCTTCATTTATTTAAAAATAAATTAAGAAATTGAACAAAAGTTAATAGCGTGTATATGTAAGTTTCAAATTATTTCACTCGATAAAGAATTAATTATATAAAGCCTTTTTAAGGCTTCATCCAAACAATTACGTAAGGGTTAATACACATGTAATTATTAAACCTCACGAGGAAAAATGTCATCCGAGATAGGAATGATTTACAACTTTACCATTGAGACCAGTTGATCCTGTGAATCTATTGCCTGATAGATATAGAGATTTGAGAGTTGAAAATCTACTGAGAGATGATAAAATGCTGTCGTTTAATTTATTGTAACTCAGATCAAGTTCCTCCAAATTCCTCAACCCTGAAGCTAGCACTTGAAAACCTGAAAGAAAATTGTCAGAAGCTAGGTACTGTATCAATTATGTAATTGCTAAGTGAGGTTTTAAAGTTTTAGTTGGTTTTTGTTTCATTAGTTAGGTTGTTTTTAGATTATATTTAAGCAGCTTTGATTTTATATATATATATATTAGAGATTGGTTATTTAGATTATTGATATCCATAATTTTTTTAATTCAAAGTTTTCTTTATAGTTTAGGAACGAGAAATTTTAGAGATTGAGAATTCAAAGTTAGGAGTAAGCCTTATAATTGTTCAAATTTTTTAATTCAAAGTTTTCTTTATAGTTTAATAAAACATAGATATAACACAAATATTTATGTTCATGTCAAATATAAATGAATAATGTTATTTGGATTTCTATACTCTTATAATTGTTCATTTGTAGAATTGATGGAGGTTCTTCAATAGTTCTTCCATGGAATTGTATAAAGATCAGATTTTAATTACCTTGGGCAGGTAGGGTGCTATTGAAGTCAACTCCGGCCAAGGATAGGACTTTAAGAGTAGACAAGGGTCCAACGTTCCTAAGAAAGCTTGCTGGGAGTGAAGAACCATTGAGGAACACTTCTTCAAGGCTAGACGAATTACACAACCCTGTGGAACAGATCAGATAAATCCATCAATATATTATAAATATTATATTGTTTTAGGCACCAAAACTGTCACTGACCTTTCCCAAAGTGTGTAAAATTACTATAACTTGCTTGTAAGGTCTTGAGGGATGGCAACGCTCCCAATGACTCTATCAAAATGCTTTCCTTGAAGTCAGTCTCTTCCAGATACAAGGTTTCTAAATTCCTTAAACCTGTGGTAGAGAGAACAATCAATAATGATTATTTACTATAATTAAATAATTTATAATGTTAGAGTTAATATACAACACATAGCATAATTTTTTAAATTAAAATAATTTTTAATGTGATATTAAAACTTTATTAATTAAATATTCACCTTCATTTATTTTAAAAATTAAGAATTAATTATATAAAACCTTTTTAAGGCTTCATCCAAACAATTACTGAAGGGTTAATACACATGTAATTATTAAACCTCACTAGGGAATGCCATCCGAGATAGGAATGATTTACAACTTTACCATTGAGACCAGTTGATCCTGTCAACATGTTGCCTGATAGATCTAGAGATTTGAGAGTTGAAAATCCACTGAGAGATGATAAAATGCTGTCGTTCAATTCATTGAAACTGAGATAAAGTTCCTTCAAATTCCTCAACGCTGAAGATAGCACTTGAAAACCTGAAAGAAAATGGTCAGAAGCTAGGTACTGATTTTATGCCTTAATTAAGAATGCGTTTTTTGGTCAAGAAGGATAGAGTGGAAGTATCCATTTTGTGTATTGTAATATAATCATCTGTTAAGCTCGGCTTAGCAAAATGAAGCAGAAGGGTGAGGAGAAGGAAAACAGAGAATTGAGAGAAGAATCATTCTGTTATTTCTTGCGTGACTCTTACGTAATCCTCCTACCATTATATATGTACTTCCCCACATGCATTTCACGATTTATTCTATTGTTAACAAACTCTAACCGTCTCTTAACAACTTCTAACACGTGTCCATGCATATGCACTAACAGTGACCATAATAACAGCTGTAACAATACCTTTAATCATCCTAATTGTCAAAAAGTAATTTTCAATCATCCTAATTTTGATCTCTTCAATTTATATGATGAAATTAATGCTATCATTAGTTACTAAGTAGATATAAAGTCCTCAATTTTCTTAAGAGAATGCAACTTACTATTGATACCAGTAGATGATCCTGTCAGCTGATTGTCTGACAGATCCAAAGACTTGAGAGATGAAAACCCAGTTATAGATGAAAAGATGCTATCGTTGCATTGATTGTAACTCAGGTGAAGGTTCTCCAGCTTTTTCAACCTTGATGACAAGACTTTGAGACCTGCATGATGTTTCTTAAAATTAAGCATATTGGAAGGAAATAAACGCATAGAAGCTAAATCATATGACAAGGAGAAAAGAAAATGTTTCAAAGCTAAATAATTAAACGGTCACCATAGAAACTACCTGATCCTGTCACCTCATTGTCTGATAGGTCCAAAGACTTGAGAGATGAAAGCCCATTGAAGCATGATAAAATGCTTTTATCATCATTAAATCGGTTCTTCCTTAGGTCAAGTACCTCCAGTTTCCTCAGTTTTGATGATAGGACTTCGAAGCCTGGAAGAGAAACACATCAAAGCAAGATAATTGACATTAAACACCAGCTAGCCACTTCATCAGCGTAATCTCAGTATAAGATTCACACAATGATATGAATTTATTTTATGATTACAAGAACAGAAGCATTGAACCGACCTTGATTCTCAGAGCAACCAACCAGTCCATTATAACCCAAATCAAGACTTTGCAATTCCTTAAAAGGCAGAAACAAAGATGCGTTGAGAACCCAATCCCCCAAACTCTGATCCCTTGCATACCAAAGAGAGAGTTGGATCACTCGCCTTGTAATGTTATCACACTCGATCCCAGACCACTCACAACAATTACTACTATACTCCACCCAATCTCCCATGTAAAAGCTGTTTGGATTGGTCAAAGCTTTGATCTCTAAGAGACCAATTCTCTCTTCCTCCAAACACCCATAACAACGACCACACCAGTCGCCAACCAAAGTCAATAATGCTAGCAACATCCAAGCCCCCATTTTTTTCATCATCATCTTAGATAGATAATTCTAGGAAGTACTACGTAGAATATTGTTGTTTGTTATGTCATATGTGCATTCGGGCAACCATAGAGGTCCTATTTATACTACGTTTGACATATAAATTCTGTTCAATTTAAATCAACTTTTCAATAAATAGTTAATGTTAATGAGCACAGTAGCGAGAACTAAGCAGTGTCGTGTGTATTTGGGACTGTGAATACTGTACACTTTGGCTCTCTTCATACAGTCAATTGACTTTGACACATAGTAAAAATGAAAAAAAAATTACTCCGTGGATTTGTGATTAAACTACAATACTAAATATACCCACTGATCTGTGGATTTGTGATTAAACTTGGAAAAAAACAACAATACTGAAAAAAGCCATATGTGAATTTGTGGTTAAGAAAATTCATTATTTTATTTTTTGACATATTAGGTTCCACTAGAAGCACCAAGTCAATGTGAGTGGTTGTCTTTTTTCTTATTTATGAGGATCCAATAGATGCATCAAGTCGATCTAAGGCTCCACAATCACTGTCAGTGACAGTTAATTCCTCCAACTTGTTGCTTAAACTACTTTGGTTTTTCTTCATATATAGACATGGAAAGTCATGTGTTCTGAACAATTGATTTGATTTTGTGGAATAAAAAAATTTCTTCCTCAACTTTTTTCATGGAATGAAGTGATTTGCCGATAGCTTCATCATCCACTTGCACTTCTTTTTCTCCGTAGACTTGTGAAGTCAAGATTCCCAATGAACTATCTGTTAGGCTGATTTACTTCCATATTAATTATTGTTTGAATATTCTTAATCTGAATGATATTAGTCCATTCAAAACAAATTCATTTTCTTTTTCATAAATATATTTATATAACTACGAAAGAAGAAAAATATGCATTGATTAAAATATTATTGATGTGTTTGAATGAAGAAAGTTAGGGCAGAGATGACCATCATAGACACCGTGTGGGCCAATAAAATTGAAAACAAAAGATAATATCAATGGCTTGTCAAAAAGAAAAACAAGTTTTATATTAAATTTATCTATATGTTAAATTACTTGATTAACTAAACTTAATGCTGTAATATTGAATTATTTAATGAAAACATTATCTAAAACATGATTAATTGACATATTTAAAGTCAAATAAAAAACAAACCCTGCTTATTTTTAATATTAAAAATTATTTTTCAACATAAATTCTTTAACTTAAAAATTTAACAAAATTAAAATAAATTGTGATTACTGTTTGAGCAATTGATTTGATCTTGGGCCCCACAATTATTTTCGTTAGTCTGTTAATGGTTTTCTTCAAGCTTGTGGAACGGGGTGTTCCTCCAACTTGCACCAAATTCATTTTGACGGAATAGAGATTGATGCAGTGGATAATTGGGAATCTTGACTTCACAGGTCTACGAAGAAGAAAACATGGATGTGTTTGAATGAAGAAATTTAGGGCAGAGATGACGTCTATAGGGGGAGCTTCTTGCTCCTTAGCTTCAGTTCTTCTACATTGGCTTTCTTCTTCTCACAGTGATACTGAATATAGTCTTTTTCATGATAATACAACATTTTCTATCACTATAATCCACTCTAGGTCTAAAATTTGATCTAGAGTACTTACTTCTACCATAATTATTTTCTTATACTATTTTTCTAACACGAAAATCATAATTAGATGGTCATATACAATTAATGTCGTATTATAATTGATAAATCATTTTTTTACCCCTCCCTCCCTCCCTCCATAAAGTTATCATTTAACTCCACTTTCGAGATTAAATCTTAAACTTCTTTAGATTTTTTCCTACCCTTGAAATTGTTATGAACATACGTAAAAGAGATGAAAACTCCTTTACCCACGTATCGAGCATACCCTATATAGTTACATAACACTAGTTAAATCTTGACATACCATTTCAAGTTAATTAATGGCTAGGATTTTGTTTAGTGGATTTTTTTTTATGAAGTTAATTAAATATCATATCAATAAACAATAGCAATTAAAAATGTAACTACTAAAATAAATAGCGTATAAAAAAGGAAATATTTAGAGTTGGAAATAAATATTAATTTTTAGCATTCTCATTCTCTCTCATCTGCTGATTGTAAAATGAGAAATAGTAGATAAGTAGTATACTGAAAATATATTTTTTTTTGTATGTAACTAAAATATTATATGTGAAGCTGGTATAAAGTCAGTATCACTTATTCTGGAGCAATAAATACATCCTATGTATGTACAAGACATTAATTTGGATTTTGAACATAAATATATGTATTGAGTTGCATATCAATTTGAAGCTTACCCGAGTATGGTTAGATGAATGTCTAAATTAGTTTAAATTAATTTAAGAACCAAATTAGTTCAAATTATTTTAAGAGTCAAACCAAAGTTGGATTAAATAACTATAGCTCGCAACCTAATTAGAAAAAAAAAAAAACATTTGATGTAGGAATTGTTTTTAGGAAAATAGATATTTTACTTAGTTAATTTTATTTTTTTATTCATATTATGATTTTATAGTTTTTTCCCTTTTAAGGATTTTTTTTCCTAATTTATTTTTTTCTATTTAGTATTATTAGGGTTTTCTAGTTTATTTTTTATATAAATATTTATTAGCCTTTTGACAAATAAAAAAAGAGCAAAATAAAATTGAGTATTTAAAAAAAAAATTATATTTATAATGCTCTTGATTTTTAAAATTTTTAATTTATAATAAACCCTTTATTCTCACTTTGCCTTAGTCAACATTTATCTAGGTACCTAGTTTGAAAAGCTTTTGAACATAAGGACTTCAAATGCTTTGAGCCATGGGTTGAGATTTGAGAGGTTGTTTCTTAACGAATATGGGCCAAATATTTTATTTTTTTCAATGCTTACTCTATTGGATAGGCTTAATGCCCTGATAATAACCAGGATAGGAGTCCGACTTAATTAGAGTTGATAGGGCACAAATATATATAATGTGCTAAGATTAATACAAAAAAAATTATAATAATAATTAGGGTGTGTTCTTTTATTCAGCTTCTTGTCCCTATTTTTGAGTTCCCCGACAAAAAAAAAAACACAAAAAAATATTAAAAAAAAAATAATAGTGGTGAGAAGAGAATGACAGAGCGTTCAAAAAATAGTTAAAAATTGATTGAGGTGATTTAAAAATATAAAAATTAAAATTTGACAGTATATTTTTTACTAACGAAAGCTCTGCTGACAAAGAAAATTCAATTTAAGGAAAAACAAAAGTCTAAAATCAGATATTTATAGACTTAATTAAATTTTATTGAAGATTTAATTGAATTTATAAATGGTTTGATTGCAAGAAAAATTGATTTTAAAGTGAATTTGGGCTTTAATTTGAAAAATTAAAGTTCAAATGTCAAAATATAATTTTTAAGAGTTGATTTGGTCAAATCAAGGGTTTAATTGTATAAATATTAAAGTTTGATGATCATTTAAGAATTTGATTAAAGAAATCTGAAACTAAGGACCAAACTAGAAAATGCACATAATTAGAGGAACTGAAATTGTCCAAATCATGCACTAAATTAAAAAAATAAAAGTTTATTAATTAATTAAGGATCAAATTACATAAATTCAAGATTAATAACTAAAATGAAAACATTGGCCAACATCAGGGCTAGAATTTAGCAGGGATATAATTAAATTAATTTTTAAAATTAAAATTACATTTAAAACCTTGATTGAATAAATCAAAAATTAAAAATTGATTTGGAAATGGAAACATTTAAACGTTATTTTCTTTTAAATAAAACAGCTAGTTTTGACCGCATCATCACTGTTTCACACACTTTAAAAAAAAAAAAGAAGAAAACAGAGATCGCTCCATGCCACCTTACCCTGTTCTTGGACATGATAGGATGGCTACCTCTCCCCTGCCCTTATAAATAACAGACGCTGGGGACGTTTTGGAGGAGGAATGGTTGTGGGGAGGTAAATGAGACAGAGGCAGAGACGAAGGAACAGGAGGGGGGAATTTTGAGAGTTGGAAGAAAAACAGGGGAGAACTGTCACGACCCGAATCCCGAGTCCGTGACCGGCAACGCAGGAGCGGTGTCGAAAGGACACCTCACCTACGCTAAGCCTCAGAACAGATATATCAAAAGAACAATTTATTCAAAAATACGCAGCATTTCATAATCTTCAGAAATATTATATTATTCAAAACTGATGAAACCAAAAGATAGTTTAAAACTCCTCATCAGTAATTAAAACAAAAACAATAATCCATAATACTCATTATATTGTCAAAATCCAAACTTAATTAAAACAAGGTAATAGTGGAGCGTCTAAGACATCGAATCAAAACTAAAAGGAAAGCCTCGCAAAACAAGCAAGGCATACCGACCAAAACTAAAGAAGCAAGAACACTCTACAAAGTCCAACTGCTATCAGAAACTAAGAACCTGAAATAATATTAAGAATGAGGGGTGAGTTCAATCAACTCAGTGAGGGAATAATGTTTAATATACATTTTAGATATTTATAATATTAATAGTTTGCAAGATGATTTATCTTGATATACATATACATATACATATACATACTAAACATATTATCATAACGTAATGGAATACATGTCAGAGATCAGATGACACCCGAAGGTGACCAGATGACACTCAAAAGTGACCAGATGACACCCGAAGGTGACCACTGTGGGATGATCAATCGTCACAGGCTGATGCCTCTCTCACCAACTAGGTATACAGAATACTATGTGCACATAGGCTAACTACTCTCCGTTAGCATGGAGTTACTGACAAGTCCTATATCAAGTCATAATAGATATTCATAGAATCATCAAAGAAACGTATATCATATCAAATAGAATTTAGTTCGACAGATTGCGAGTGCAAATTCAAGAATAAATGAGTACTCGAAAAATAAAGCAATATATATAAATATTCAAGAA
>Ga0325402_1001992_pt1 | contig 17533 bp, 15 predicted proteins | sample PopdelMetagenome_22_FD_207212 | JGI IMG/M metagenome (GOLD analysis project Ga0325402, IMG submission 207212) | Populus deltoides microbial communities from Bellville, Georgia, United States - Xylem-PdKOR-R3 | ecosystem: Host-associated > Plants > Phyllosphere > Stem > Wood/Secondary xylem... | reverse complement strand
TTTTTTTATTTTTAATTTAGCAAATCAAAACTATCTAAAATAAACAATTTCTTTCTACTTCTCCCTATAATAATAGCATCACAAGTCCCTGGAACCCTATAATAAATACCAACTCCCTGCTTCTAGCAATGGGTTTTAATTTAGTTCATTAATCTCAAAATAACTTTCTTTTCATGTAGTCACACAATATATATATATATAAATAATTTAGTGAGACTGTAATTTCTTTTTGATGTTTTAATATTTCTTTAAGCGTTTAGCATTTTTTTTAATATTTTTAATTAAAAAAATAAATTATTGGGAAAATGATTTCATTTATCTTTAGAATTTCTTGAAAAAATGCCGGTATCCCTATCCTAAATTTCGGGCTCATGGGTGTATAAATTCTTAATTCATGTCTTGATTTGGTTAAAGCCTTAAGCCTTCAACATCTTAAATTATAAATTTATTAGTGACTATCCAGATTTGGGCTTAGCCCAGTTAAATACGGACCAGGTTTTAAATGGCCCAAGATCCTTATTTAAGAGGAGAGGAGAAAATGTAAAACAAACTAACTCCACCCGTCTTTAAAACCTGGGGAGAAGTTGCGGCAAAACCTTGGAGAAGAGAATATTAATGGAGTCGCACAATTTTTGTTAAATCCCAGTATTAGTTATTACCTTAATCTTTTCATTCGTAGCCACTAAATCTACGGGTAATATTTTTTCCATCAAAGCTTCATTAAACTTCTTGTGTTTTACAGTATGTGTTATTATATTTTTAACAGTGGTCTTAGAGTATGCTTGATATGTGATTATGATTTGTGGGTTAGTTTTGTTAACATTTTTTTGAAGTGGGTTTTGAGGCTAAATTGTTTTTAGGTTTTATTTTTTTGTGTAAAAGAGGCTGTTATTGTTATGTTTGGATACTGAGAAAAAAAACAAGAGAAAGCAAAGGCCTAGTCTTTTGCTGTTCTTGTGCTACTTAAATTTCTGCAAAATTAGAAGTACTTACTACTCAATACAGCTGAGTTGTGTGCTACTTAAATTTCTTCAAAATTAGAAGTAATTACTACTCAATACAGCTGAGTTGAAGTGTTCGTCCGGTTATTTTTTCAGAATGATTTATTATTATTATTATTATTATTTTGCAACCAAGCATAGATTGCGAAAATAATCTTCTTGTTTTTGAGGTCTGTTATAGTTAAGTTAGTGATGGAATGTCCTGAGTGATTGAGTTTTGTACTAGTAATTTTAACTCTGTTTCTTCTCGTTGGGTGTGGAGAAGCATTGGGAACCAATTTCTTTCTTCGGAGCCATTTCTTTTCCCTCCCCTCGGCATAGTGCTTCGCTTCCGGTTCTTCAAAAGAATCAACTGACTTCTCCCTTCGTCATTGATCTGGGGAAAAGGAAATTCAATGATCAAACAAATAAGGACATTGAATCTCTTTCTATACTACTAAATTACGAGATCAAGGCTCAAGTACATAAAGGCAGGCGATGACCTTTAGTAATAATAATTATATAGAGGTTTTTTTTTTTAATTGATTTTTTTTCTTTCTTTTTGCAGATTATTTGGTGGACATTTAATTTGGAACCATGAGTAAGTCCTGATTAAACTTGTTTTGTTGTATCCGTTGATTTTTCTTCTTCTTTGTTTTGTATGATTTATGATTTACAAAATGGATAATTTGGGTTTCATTTTGTTGCAGGGGCAGGGCCTGATGAGAAGACACGCCGAGAAAGGCGAAAAGAAGATAGAAAAATGACAACGCAGAAAAAACATGAATCTTGGGTTCAACATCAGGTATTATAGTTTAAGCAGTTGCCTCTGTAATTTTTTTCTGGTTACAGTTTTTTGTAATTTATGGCTTTATAAATTTGTAGCAACTGTGATTCTTATATTATGTTTACAGCAATTTAAAAAACAGAGGAGAGCTGAAGAAAATAAGAGAAAATTTGGAAATTCAAAGGCAAAATATGTGAACAAATCAAAGAACTTGAAAGAGAAAGAAGATATGCAAGAAGATGCTACTAACTCGAGGAGAAATCAGAGTCCAGAGGAAAAGAATGTGCCAACAAAAATGGAAAGGAAATTGGGCTTGTTGGGACATAGTGGTTCTAATGCTCCAAAGACAGTGAAAGAAAAAAAGGGCATGAAGAGGAATTTGAAAACGAAGTTTGAAGAGTATCTTGAAATGGATACGAAAGATGCTTGTGCTGAAGAAGATTTGGAAATGGAAAGGAGACTTGCTAAGAAACTCAAATTAAAGGATGGAAAATTGAAGAGGATGGATGATGAAATGGACATGTTACTCGAGGGAATACCATCCGTGCTTGATTCTTTTGATAAAGGGGAAGTCCCAGATGCTAACCAGTTTCCCATTGAGGGAGTTGAGGATACAACTTCTGAGAAGAAACATAAGAAGAAAAAGTCTTTGAAGGAATCTTCAGAAGATGGGAGTGAGGATGTGATTGGAGCAATTTCTGAGCTGCATGAAAGCTTAGGTGCAGAAGTGGGGCTTGAAGAAGGTGCCAGTGAGACACCTTCACATAATAGAAACAAAAAGAAGTCAAAGCGAAAGCAAGACATGGCAGGAGACATGACAATTGGTGTATCTGACCCAGCAGAGACCCATGATGCGGAGGCCGTGCTGCAGGAAACTTCCAAGAAGGCGCCTGCAGTGGCCAGTAGTATAAAATATGTTGCTCCACACTTGAGATCTCTTGCAGGGAATGAGTCAGAAGAATATATTCAAATCCGGAGACGGGTCCGAGGTACAAAATCAAGCTTTCATGTAAAGTTTTGGTTAAACCTATGAATGCAACACTTTCTAATTTTAAACCTGTTCCAGGTCTACTGAATAGGCTATCTGAATCCAATGTGGAATCAATTACAGGCGAAATGGCTACCATCTTCCGTGTATGTTATAATTTTCCTTATGATTTATTACTTTTATAGGCAATTTTTTCATGGTAATGCTGATCAAAAACGAAAAGAAAAGACCTTGTACATGATATGTTTGAAAGCCTATGAAACAATAATTGCTGCATATTGACCTAACAATATATGGGCCAGGAAACCTGTGCAGACAAAACATTGCTTGCTGGTTAATCTGAAGCATTTTCCTAATTTTTTTAATTAGTTTGGCCATTTGGAAATTATTTATCAAATCCGGAATGTTTCAACACCAGTTTTGTGTGTAAGATATTAGTGAGCATGGCTTATGAATAACAACTTGAACACTTTTATTTAATTTGTGTGCAGTCCACTATTCGCAGTGTCAGTACTCAGATTATCATTAATGAGGTGTTGGCAGCATGTTCTGGTGGTCCTCGTGGCAATGAACAGTGAGTGAATTTATTTTTCTTCACATTTATATCTCCTTGTCTCTTTCTATTGAGCTTATTTTTTAACAGAACTTGTTTCATCTAAAGCATAAATTCCAAACTAGTTGGAGTTGGCTGCCTGGATCTACTTCCTCCTTTCTAGTTTTTTCTTTTTTTCATTTTTTTGGGTGAACTTTCTGTAAGCAGTTGTGACCATAGATTGTAGAAGCTATAAAACTTTACTATAGTAAGGTCAAGTAAATTGTTGACTAATGATTTCTTATTTGCTCTGTTTTTCCTTCATTTTTTTTGCTTGCTTGTGCAATATAATTCATACGCTCATCTGTGTATCAATGTTGATAAGCTTTTTTTTTTTTGTGTTCGCTTGGGTTAAATGTGTTTTCTTAAGCTATTTTTGGCTCTTACATGCCATATTGATTGGAAAAAAAAGGATAAAGAAAGAAATACATGAAAGTTTTGCTCTATGGGAAAACAATTCTTTTCTTTGAAACGAATTTGGAACTATACTTTTTGTTATATAGATCCACGTATGCTTCGGAATCGGTGTTTGTGTACCTGCAGAAAGCTTGCAAGTTCTTTAGGTCAAAAGATGATTGAAATTTCTGCAGGAAATGTATTTTCCGAATCAACTATATTGTCGATTATTTTAAAGTATCTCAAGAACTGCACTTGGAAATAATAGGATATGTGCAAGTGCATCAGTTTTATGCACTGGTATGCTGTCAGTGATGAGCTTCTTTCCTTTGTTTTCCTTGTTTTGGCCTGGATTCATCTATGAATGACATCCAGATGAAAAAATTGTTTTGATAGCTATGCTCAAATTCTATACCTTTCTGGGATGACTTTTTTCTTCTTCTGGTAGTTAGATTTTATATGTACATTTGATCAAGATGGTGCATGTTTGTATATATATATATATGTCTGTGACAATTTCTCCTTCTCTATTTTTCCTGGAATCCTTCTCACTATTGAAGTTAGGATTGATTTGGATGCCTGCGCTTTTGTGAAGGTATGCTGCTGTTTTTGCATCTTTTGTTGCTGGCTTGGCTTGCTCTGTTGGGATGGACTTCAGTGCAAAGTTCATGGCATCTCTAGCTAAAGCTTTTGAGGTGCATACACCCTTTGAAAGTACATCATTAACGTTGAATTGTTGTATTGATTTTTAACTGCTTGAAGATTAATAATAAATCATTCAAAGTTTGGGGGGTGCCATTGGGCTCCCCACCATTCAAAGTTGATTCTGGGTTTTATATATATAACATTTAGGTTTAGCAAACATATATTTATAGGTCCATATCTGTCTTTTCCCCAGTAAATTTCATTTTTCATCACTTTTATTTCAGAAATTAAATCTTTCTTTGAGCAATGACCCTTTCTGTTTGGTATGCAGGATGAGTGCCTCAAAGAAGACAATATTTCCTTGCGTAATCTCACTCTTCTACTCTCTTATTTATGCATATTTGGAGTTTGCTCAAGGCAAGTTAACTAACTTTATTTATTTATATGCATATAATTTGCTTATAAATATAAATGTAAATTCTATTTTTAACTCACTTCATCTTAGGACTCAATGCAGTAAATAAAAAAAAATCAATCACACCATCTCTATAATAAGCAAATGCCTCCTTTTCTCCTGTAGTTGTTGGAGTTTTTCATAAAAAGGTTAAAAAATGAAAAATTGTAGTAAAATCTAACATGGGTAAAGTTTCTATGCATTATTATAAAGACATGTCACATGGCTCCAGTTGCTGAATCTATTGATGAGAACCTCTTTTTGGAATATACACATAAGCATATATGAATTAGTTTGAAGGGCATGATGTGCCTATCGTAACAAGTTAGGTCTATGTTTATTGGAATTACAAGTGTGTACAATTAAAAAAACCACATTAGTTTCTCTCAACAGAGAGACATTTTAATTGGCAATTCATTCTCTTTTGCTGTAATGGCAGTATTCTTTTGTAGGAAAATATGTTAAATGTAATAATGAGGTTATCAACTTGATGGTATAGGAGCCTTGGTTGTTGCTGTTTCCGATAATGATCTTTGTGTTTTTGGCAACTGCGACATTATCTGCATTTGAATACATGGCTAGAACCATCCTTGCGTACAAAATAGTTGCATAATGCTTGTGTTACTCCTTCTGCCCTCATATGTCGTTGTCTGTTTCGTCAGTTTTTAATTTATTTGATGAAAATAATATATAAGCTAATGGCATTAATTCTGTTGATGTTTTGCAGTGATCTGATATATGACCTCCTAATCACGCTGAGCAAGCGTTTGAGAGAGATTGATGTCTCCACTATCTTGACAGTTTTAAATTGTACAGTCTTTCAACCCTTGATGTTTACAATGTGATTTTCACATTTGTCAACTATTTATAATTCAGTTTTGATTATGATTTAAGTTCTCTCTCCATGAAGCTTCCAATTTTTGATAAGGAACTGCATATCAATCACTTTAATATTCCAGTATCATATTCTTTTCCTTGTTTACATCAGCTATCATTTTCCCTATGCAATCTGGCTGCAGTTTTTGCACTGCACTGATTGATTCTCCGTGGTGTTAAAAATAGTATGACGTCACCACTTCTGTGTACTAATTTAGTAGGATCTGTTGCCCAATTAATCATGTTTAACATGCCATTACCGGCCGTGTAGGCTGTGGGATGAAAATAAGGAGTGATGATCCCACTGCAATGAAGAACTTCATCCAGAGTGTACAGAACAGAGTGAATGAGCTGAAGGCCTCCCCTGTGGAAGGCCAGGCAAATATAAATGGAAAAAGAGTAAGCTTTTCATGAAGATCTCTTTTGATTCTGCAATTTTTGTGGTCAGTTTAGAATTATCATACATGGTAACTTTTGCAGATGGAGTTTATGCTTGAAACCATATTTGATATCAAAAACAACAAGAAAAGGCCCAAGGAGGAAACTGCACCTCATGCGCGGATAAAAAAGTGGCTACAGAAGGTCTTACTAGTTGGACATTATTTTTCTCATTTCAAGTTCTTCATTCATGTCTCTGATTTCAAATCTATATTTCTTAACAAGACAACCAGTTAAGTCAATCAGGAGGTAATTTTATAATTTCACATTGACAGTGAGAGGAAAGAAGCAAAAGGAAAACAAAGAAAAGCATTAATATTCATATAAAACAAGATCGGGCTTGTCGTTAAAAAAAAGTTCTGTTAAACATTAAGATATCCTTTTTCTTGGTTGCACTTACAGCAATTTTTAGAGTAGTCTTGTTAGTTGTGACATTGAACTGCACATGTAAATTAAGACGATGAGATTCTTTGTTCATATTCACATGGCGTATTCCTTCTTTCCCCTCTTTTTAATGGTTTTCTTGATGTCTCAGTTAAGAGTTGAAGAAATTCTTATTAGAGGGCTAAAATGGAGCAAGCTGCTTGATCCTGACAACAAGGGCCAGTGGTGGCTGTCAGGGGGTATGGCTGCCAAAACAGATAATGTTCAAGAGGTTGCCAATACGATTGACAAAGATGTTCTGGAAGCCCAAAAGATGCTACAGCTAGCTTCCTCACAGAGGATGAACACAGATGCCAGAAAAGCAATCTTTTGTATAATAATGAGTGGTGAGGACTACATCGATGCTTTTGAAAAGCTTCTGAGGTTGGACTTGGTTGGAAAGCAGGTTGGTATCTCTTGGCTCCCCCACCAAAATGCTCTTCATTTCATTTCCTCCCTCGTTTCATTTATATGATGTATTTTGTTTTCATGTACAGGACAGAGAGATTATGCGAGTTATTGTTGAATGCTGTTTACAAGAAAAGATATTTAACAAGTATTACACTACCCTGGCTTCCAAGTTGTGTGAGCATGACAAAAACCACAAATTTACTTTACAGGTAACCCTTGTCCTTTTCATGATGAAGTAACAAGGAACCTATTCTACTCTCTCTCTCTCTCTCTCTGAGTGTGATATGGGATATGCTAAAAAACAGGGAATGTAAATTTAGTGCAAGATCCATAGTTTGTATGCATAAGCTTTCCAGCTTTGATTATGTAAAGATAATCTCTTTTTACCTGATATAATTTCACAGTTTTGCATTTGGGACCACTTCAAAGAGCTGGAGTCAATGCAGCTATTAAGATCAATGCACCTAGCAAAATTCATAGCAGAGATGGTTGGCTCTTTCACCCTCTCTCTTGCAGTTTTGAAGAGTGTAGAATTAAGTGATGTCACACAGCTAACCCCAAAAAGGATCATGCATTTTCGTATGCTGTTTGAGGCCTTGTTTGAGTATCCTGATGAGGTTATATGGAACTCATTAACACGTGTTGCTGTCTCCCCTGAGCTAGAAACTCTCCGTCATGGCATTGAGTTCTTCATCAGGGAGTACGTTGTCAAAACTAACAAGGCCTTTGCAAACAAATTCAAGATTTCAAAGAAAGCCCTTAATAATACTGAAGGAGTCCTCATGTGAGTTGGAGAAAATGGTTGCTCTTCTTGGTAAAGGCCAAATTTTGTAGTTTATTTTTTTTCCCTGTAGCCTGACTTGGTTGCCAGATTTTATTCTGCCAAGTACTAAACTACCATGGGTGAAATGATGTAGAACGCTAGCAATTTTATTATAAGATGACAGACATCTTTTCCCCTCTATTATTTTTAAAGAGGGTTCAATATGACCATTTCCTAATACAACTTCTGCTCTGTTCTTATCAATTAACGAGCTGTTACTGGTATAGTAGTATTTCCATATCTGTTGATATCTCTATTAATTCCTATGGCGTGTCTAAGCATTTGGTGAAACCAGTGTTTTGGGATGATGCAGCAGGGGAAACACAACCACAGAAAACAGGGTTCGTGCGGTACATAATATGCCATGAAGACGACAGTTATAACCTTGAGCTCTGAATACCAAAAGAGGAAGCTGAAATTCGTTACTTACTTGACTTGTTAACTTGATCCTAATTTGAACCTTTTCAAATGCTCAATTAGGGCTTCGCTAGCTTCAAGCATTTAAATAATCTTCATTTTATGAAATAAATCAGGCAAGACATCTATGAACATATAAAATGGCCGCCGCATAGTTAAAAAAATCCCACAAAATGCCTCCATTTTACTCCAAATAGAACATATCCCACAAACGGCAACAATGCACCTTGTAAATCCTAATTGCCTTATTTTTTAGTACTTGTAAACTCATAATGATTCAACATCAGACATGTGGTGAAGATTTTCAAAACAAGCAATGTAAATCTTACCATCACATTTAATGTTTTAGGATTATAATGATGTATGGAATGACAAATAAAACACCAATCATAAGCTGGGAAGTCATTTAGTATTAAGTTGCTAAGAGTTAAGTCTGTCTGCCATTATCCTGATTACTGGGGGTGTTATGCCACGATTCAAAATAAAAGGTATCCACCATTCACATTTAGAGAGCTACAGAATCTATGCAAATAAACCATAGGCACCACTCCTTGAATAGTCAAACATTTACTGACTCGGTTGAGGTGGTATCTTCACCGCAACCCAATTGCCATCGCTGATGGGCAATACAGTGGTGCCTGAAGGATATGTCACTTTGGCCCCATGTGGATGAACAATAATCCTACTCTGGCATGTCGTACTCCTTCCAACAAGATGCTCGATGCTTGAGTTTGCAGCTGAACTAGTGGAGGAATCAGAAGGCAAAGAAGATGAAGACAGATCATGCTTAGGCAAAGAAGAGATGGCGACGCCAGATAAAGATGTAATGCTTGTCACGGCTGAAACACTATCTTGCCCTGAAGATGCAATGAAGGGATGACGACTTCTAACTTCAGAACACGCTGCCAACAATTCAAAAGGTACATGCTGAGACATGGATGCCATTAAGATATCATGAGAGCATGTGTAATTTGCCTACGAAAGAAGCAAAAAGTACTTCATGTCGAAGGAACTAGAATGGCAAGCGCATGCAAATTTGTGTTCAGTGTCTACACATAGATGGGAATCCTAATATCACAAGCCTAAAGGTGCCTTTATGTAGAGAAATGGGTTCTGTTTCTTTACATTTTCATTTTTAAAATATTTTTTCCCTTTTACTTTTCATATAATATTTTTATTCACCTTGAATTGAAAGGAAATGCAAAAATAGTGTTCATCTATTGAAACCACCAAACGATTTCTCTGGAACCAAAAATCAGACAAAAAGCATGAAAATATTAAACCACTAGAACATAGGAACCAGTGCGAAAATGAAAACCCTGCATAAAAATGTTAGAAAGTTCTGGAACTAAAAGTAGTTTTCTATTTTTAAAAAGTTGTCCATCGAGTTATCCAAGTGACCACCCCCTTCTTCAGTGGAGACGGTCTCATGGCCACCCATGGGATATTAGTTATAAAACACTATTAGTTTATAACTTTTTGTTTGTTAATCTAGTTTCACATTTAATGCTCTATTTGGAGGTATATTTTATTCATGTCAAATAATCTGAAGTACCATGAAGAGGTAGCATGAAGAGGGAAGCTTGAGTTATTCTCTATCCCGAATTAGTGACTTGTACTCCAAAATAGTGAAAACACTTGAATAGCTGTGCACTGTATCATATATCATTATATGCATGCACACATCTACAACAAATATGTATAAACATATAACACACACCACCCGCAACTCATACATACCCCATAACCTCCTTTAAGCACCATTCAATCTTTAGAAATCTAAAGGTCATAGTTAAAGCAAGTTCTTATATTGAAAAAGTTCTCTGATTAGCATCAGTGTGGATGGTGCAAATGAAAAATGCTCAACTTTTACAAACACATCTTTCAATGGTGTCCCTCCATATCAAATATCTGAAAAATCTAGTTTCAAATCTAGATGCTTTCAGATTTAGTTTTCCACAATATGTCGGCAGAAAGCATTAGTTCATGGTTTTGGAGACAATAATGAACATGCAGAGAGGTATTATTTAGTATAATATGAAACCATCTTCTAATAACTACTAATAGAAGAGCAAAATGCTTGGAATTTTAGAAAAATTCACCTCTATCCTCCTCATCTTGTTCACTGGGCACAGGCAATTTAGGTTGGATGTTTTGTTGAAGATATGCAGTGAGATCTGCAAGAAGGCTAGGAGTTGAGAACTGCAGAGCTTCTTGTCCTTGGTGAGCTAGAAAGTGACACGTGGTGCTTTGAACAGCTTCCTGGACTTGGCAAGCAGGGGCGAGAAGTGTAGAGCTCTGAGGAGCTTCTTGAAATTGGCAAGCAGGGGAGAGAACTGCAGGGCTCGGACTTGAGTTGCCTGACCAAAAACCAAGCATTCTGATCAAGCACTACAATAGTATATTCTTTACTTCGTAGATGTTAAATTTAATAATTTTTTATTCAGCGTCTCTATTTTCTCTGCTTTGTAAAAAGCTTATAAGAACTATGAAGCGCGTCAATTTAGAAGGTATCATTAGAATGTCTTCATGCAGCTAAGTTACTCAAGGATGTTTGCCGTGAAGACCAAAAGCTCGTTAGACTGTCTCTCACTGAATCTTTGACTTCAACTTTTCTTATGTCCCTGTGGTTAATAAATATTCATGTCCCTGGCCCAAACCTTACTGTAGTTTTACGAGAAAGTCCATCACAAAAGAAAATGTCATATTGAAGCATAAATTGCACCATTTATGGTTTCGTGTAGGAAAGCATGCCATTTGTCATGGTTGGTTGAGGTTAACAAAATTAAGAGGAAGGAGAGGCTGGATAGAACGTTCCTACCCTCTAAGTTCTTTGGATGATGAAAAGAGCAAGAAAAGATGTAGGAGGTATTAAACTAAATGTTATGGACAAAATAACCACCTGTTATATGAATTCGTGTTCTGGTCAAAGCTGGATAATAAACAATTTCCTCTTCCTTCTTCTTGGGCCCTCGAAATCCATTTTGAGGGATTGAAATTGTTGGTTCCAATAGAAGCCTCTTTTATCTCCTGCCATACTTTCCTTCCAAGATCCAACCAAATGGGAGAGTGGGGCTTTTGTTTTCCTTTCTTCTACTCCCCAACCATAACTTTTGTTTTCCTTTCTTCTACTCCCCCAACCATATTGTTATTATGATATCAAAGTGGAATTCTCTCATCAAGGACTGGTTTGCAATCTCAATTCTAAGTCCTAAGAGAGGAATCACAAAAGGTTTCACAGAGAAGTAATCCTCTACTCAAGTACTAGGCTGAGAATTTGAGTACAATACATGAATCTTGCCACTTAATTTATCATCAAAATCAAATGATTGTTTCCATAAAGTTATAAACCTCATAGCATTGAAATAATTGTTAACAAAAAAAATCCAGGTTAGAGAGAGTGGATTCCTGTACTAATTAATTGGATGCCTAAAGCATGCAAGACTAAATAATACATAAATTAAAACATATAACAAACAAGTATGCATGTACATACGCTGTTTTAGAGCTGTGTAAGCAGTCTTTGCTGCACTCATCTCTGCTTGCTTCTTAGTTTTTGCTCCTTGTCCTGTAAAAATCTCTCCTTCGATCTCCACTGTTGAAATGAAAGTGGGTACATGAGCTTCACCAGATTTGTTTGTACTATAAGTTGGCAAACCACAACCTTCTCTCTGAGCCAGTTCTTGTAAAAGATTTTTATAACCAGACTCATCCTAAAAAGAAAATAATAAATTACATAGAGAAGTGTAATCACATCTCTAAAAGATACAAACACAAAAACTGCATGCTCAACCAGCAAATTTCTGCATCTCACAATGAATTGATAAAAATGACCATAAGCAGGAAACTAACCTCTTCAACTCCATTTGGCAACAATGACATCAATGCAGCTTTTGCAGCTGCATGTTCAGCTTTGCTCAATGTGGGAAAATATTCTGTACTCTCAAAGGTTTGTCCATTTACTGTGACCATGCACTTAAAGCGACTAGAATGAGGAGGACCCACCCGCTCACAAGAATACACAGGTAGAGCAAAATTTCTCTTTTGTGCATAGGTTTGCAGCTGGCTCTTAAACAAACGCTGCATATCTATAAGCCAGGAGAAAATTCAGATTAATATGTCCCATAATGACTTGTCATGAAAACCCAAGATAAACAGGTGCATTATTTAAGACACAAAATAAGGTGATTCAACACTGAGTTTCCATGGTCAGGTGATGCTACTGCCTTCTTCAATCAGAATTCAGCTACTCTTTTCCTGTAATAACTTGGCAACCAACAGGGCATCAAATACAAAATCCCCTCCATTCCCTTTTTACTACACCATAAAAGCCATAAGCTACTGTACGAATTACATTATCCCATGCCCGGCCAAACAACAATTTAATTACATGCAGCAAATCTTCAATGGCCAAGTGAGGCACTATTGGGAGCAGAGTATTCAATAACAATAATAAAAAGAAAAAAGAAAAGACTGATAAAACAATTAAACCAGAATTTTTTTATGTTTTCCTCCATTTTAATCCTTTTGAGATTTGGAGCAAGAGGGAGAGTCCATTCACCACAAGTGTTGCTCGAAAGCAAGAGTTGTGATCTAAAGTATCTTCATCAATCAACAATTTTGTAAACTCTGTGATACATGGCAGCTAAGCCATGCGGGCATGGTTTGTGTATAGTTTCTTTCATTTTTCTCATTTCAGCTCACATCATTTCTAGGAATTTTTTTTTAATTTTTTTGTGGATTTTTTTTTATAAAAAAAAGGTAGAGAGAGAGAGTTAAGTTAGAGCTATAGAAAAAGTTCAACCATTCTAAGACTCGATTGTCAAGAGAAGTAAAGGAACAGTTTTTGAAATCATAAATACTCAAACCTAAAATACAAATCCAAAGTACAAGTAAAAGCTCAGTCAGAAATAGAGCAGACCAGCTGTGGAGTAGTATAACATAGAAAGCCCATGAAGCTAGACATCAAACAAAAAAATGCTGCCTAAGTACATCCATCAGAAGAAGACAACTAGATCCATGGCTATTTGATGAGGAATAACTGTTGAAAGTTTTCCAATCCAAGGAAAAAACAAAATAACTAACCTTTTTCCTTTAGGAAAAACACTGCAACAGCTTTGATATTTTATAATCCTTGTGGATCCACTTAATACTTTTGAATCTCATGAGGCTCCACATATACAAAAGATACAAACTGTTGCAAGTTTACAAAAAACAAAAAAAAAAAAAATTGTCCAATTTCCCTTGACTGTTTTCTTGACCCTTTCTTCATGATTGTCAAGTGTTATCCATTAATTCAGCAATTTCACATTGCAATCACAGTTGCAATGTCCCGTCCCAAGCAACGCATAGCGGTCATAAACAATAACAATGCAGGTGTAATGTTTAAAATTTTGCGAGTCAAAACTAGGTTTTCAAAAATCTCACTAAAAATGGACAAAAACGATACTTTGACAGCTATACATTTTCCTAATAAATGTATGCTTGCCTCAAAAATATCAAAAATCTAAAAGTTAACCAAGAAAATTGATTCAAAAAATTAACCCCCACACACAAGCAATTGAAGATATATGCAGATCTATCGAACCTAAAAGATAACCAAGAAAATTGATTCCAAAAATTAAAACATGCATATATGCCCACACACAAGCAATTGAAGATATACACAGACCCATCAAATCTAAAAGATAATCAAGAACATTGATTCCAAAACTTAACATACAAAACAACACACACAAATAACTGAAGATATACATAGATCAAGCAAATGAAAAACTTTAAAGCAGTAAAGCAAAAATGAATACAACATAAACAAAGGGATTTGATCATATTTTTGTAGAAATTGTGTAAAAATAACATTGTTGAGAATTTTACCTCAAATTTCCAAATCAGGATTTAGAACCTTATTGTTGAGGTATGAAGCAATTGATTTTGATTTATATTTAGTGAATGGTCTGAAGCAACTGATTTTGATTTATATTTAGTGAATGGAGTAAAGTGGCTTTAGAGATGGTTATTGTCAGTGAAGAGGAAATGTGTTCAAAAAGTGTTATCGCTGCTCAATTAACTTGTTTCCAATGGCGGCGGCATTACAATCATTATGGCCACAAAAGCTGTGAAACACTATGCTCCATTCCAAACAGGCTATCAAACCCTAATATTGGACCGTATTACAGATTACAATTTATTATGCACCCTCCATATATGGTTATAATAATAAATAGATTTCCATTAAGTTTTGTTTAAAAAGAGACAGGCATCACAGACACTTGCGAGTATCTGACACCATTGAGTTGGGCTATGTGTGGATTGCAAGCCCCATGGAGCCGACCAGTCTATCTGCAAATCAGCTCGAAGGTGTCAAACACTCACACATGTTCATAGAATTTACTTTAAAACGATTCCACCAGAAAAATTGCATGGCAGCAACACAGGGAAAACCATAAGAGGGGAGTGCTCATGAAAATTAAGCTGCAATGTGAACAATATTTATTTATTTTTACTTTAAAGGAGGTTTATTATTTAAGTTATCTTTCAATGCCAAGAGGAAACATCAAACCAGACAAAACTAATTGCTTTATTGCAGTTATCATACATAAACTGTTTTCACACCTACACAATTTAGAGAGAAAAGGCTATCATTTCCATAATGATTGGTTGCCTATTTAGAATGCAACCATGACTATAAAGCACATCCAACTGACTCAACTCCAGGATTAAAAAGGGCAAGAATAAATTCTCTCACCTCCGGAACTCTCGTCATTTCTGGCAACCGTTGTGGCTTCATTCACCTGAGGAGTTTGATTTGCATTTTGTGTGTTTAGTTGCAAAGACCCTCTGAGAGAGAGATGACTATTCGCCCTAGTGCTTACACTCAAAGAACCTGCAGCAACTTCAGTAATCAAGGTAGCCCTTGTAGCACAACAGTAGTTTCTTGAATGAAAAGAGAGAGAGAGAGAGAGAGCAGAGTAAGTGGTCAATCATTTTTGAATTTGGTAAACTAAGAAATCTCATGTGTGTTAGAACATTACATTGCTTGCAAAACTTGGAATGCGATTTGGTTCTAAAGTGTGGAGAATTTGACATGCCAATACATTTGATATATATATATATATATATTTGTTTTTACTTCAATGCCTCCATCTTTCAATTTAGAGTGCAATCATAAATGCACCTGTAATTATCAAGCACATCCAACTGACTCCAGAAACGGAGCATAATTGTGTTAAAGTCATATTAAATCCAAAAAGGGCAAGTATAAATTTGCTCTCACCTCCGAAACTCTCGTCATTTTTGGCAACTGCCAAAGCTTCATTTATCTGGGAAGTTCGATTTGCATCTTGTGTGTTGAATTGCGATGTACCTCCAGGAGAGAGACAAGTAATCGCCCCAGCCCTTTCACTCAAAGAACCTGCAGCAACTTCGATAAGCAAGGTAGCCCTTGTAGCATAAGGGTAGTTTCTTGAACTCATGCGGTGTAAATAAGCAGAACTAGAATGATAATAATCACATCACATCAATGATTTATCGTAAGATTCAAGGTCACGGGCATCAACCAATCAATCCATCCTATTACCATGGGAATTAATTAATTAATCTAAAAAAAATATACGAACAACAATAATTGAATGCTATAATTTACAGAAGAAACTAGAAACATTATCATGGAAGCATTCATTTTTAACCAAATACTATAATTTACAAAGGTCCTTCATCTCACTAAGCCTTAAGAAAAATAACCCTAAAAAGTCTTTAATCTCTCTGACACATTGAAAATAAAACGACCAAAAAGGAAGAAATGAACCGTTGCAAAACGAATTCAACAAAACTATAAATAAAAAGAGTTACTGGTAATCACCAGAGACGGCAGGGGAGGGGGACGGGGAGGGGCGAGAGATGGAGAAGTGCTCGTAAGCGAGCTTAGCAGCGTCGTTTTGAGCTTTCTTGGAGGTATTAGAGGGAGATGGAGAGTGAAAGGATATGTTATTGACGGTGACAGTAGCCAAGAAGCGAGGGTTGTGAGCTTGTCCTTGTCTTGATGATTCGTAGGTGGGCAACTCCCAAGCTCTCTGTTGGCAAAGTTCTTGAAGCTTTGACTTGTACATTGTTTCTTTGATTCTTTAGTTAAGTGGCACAGGACATCGGAAGACTACTGGTGTTTTTTTCCTATTGCCTGAGACATTGAGAGTTGGGTGTTATATATACCAAGTGACTTGAATTTAGTTGTTGTCGTGTAGTTTTCCTTGGATATATTGGTCGGATGGTCGGATTATGAATCATCCGAGTAAGATACAACTGAATCTTTTTTTCTTTTTTTCTTTTTTTATGTTTCAGATTATGTTTAATGTGTTTTAAAAATATATTTTACTTAAAAATTATTAAATTAAGTTTTTATAATATTCCTCGTGTTCTAAGACGTTATATTCCCTAGAAAATAGTAGAAAAAAGGGTTCTTAAAGTGGGTTTGTTTTTTTTAAAACAAATAAGCACTTTTGAAAATTTTATTTTTGTTTCAAATTATTTTATTTATTTTAGATCATTTTAATGTATTGATGTCAAAAATAAATAAATTATTATTTTAATATATTTTCAAGTAAAAAACACTTTGAAAAACAATTACTATCACAATCTCAAACATCATTCTATGAGGTACATTAAACTTTGAAAATTAATTTCTTTTTTTTTATAGAAAGTGTTGGGAATGAGGTATTAATTGTTTTTTAAAATATTATTTATTAAAAAATATATCAAAATAATATTTTTTATTTTTAATCGGCAAATAATGAAGTGCAAGACTTTGATGTGCAAGACTTTGATGTGAAACTAGCACCAACTTGCTGCGTTTAGAGAGTGAACTAGCTATCTAACATGTGGTTTGCCACATGTGAGGTAATTTTTTTCAACAAAAACAATATAGGTTTTTTTCACATCTTTTTAACATAATAAAATCATAACTGTAAATAAAAAAAATCTTATGCATCTATTTAATTAAATAAATTAAGAACTATTTGTATTAAAAATTGAAAAAAAAATCAAGTCATTAATGATAATTAATGACTAAACTATAAAAAATTAAAAAATAAATACAAATCAAGATATTTGATCTCGCAACACAGTCATTTATCCGATTATGTTTAATGAATTTTTTTTATTAGAATTAATTTTTTATTTAATCAAATAATAATAGAAATAAACACATATAAGATATCGATTAAATGAAATCAAAAGAAAAAATATTATAAATGTTGCACATATTAGAATAAAATGCTATCATTATACGTGAGAATCAAGTAAAAACCAAAC
>Ga0325402_1001988_pt1 | contig 17556 bp, 6 predicted proteins | sample PopdelMetagenome_22_FD_207212 | JGI IMG/M metagenome (GOLD analysis project Ga0325402, IMG submission 207212) | Populus deltoides microbial communities from Bellville, Georgia, United States - Xylem-PdKOR-R3 | ecosystem: Host-associated > Plants > Phyllosphere > Stem > Wood/Secondary xylem... | reverse complement strand
AAGTGATTAGGTTTTTTTTTTTGTTTTGTTAAGTGGAGTTCAAGTAATTGTTGACATTTACGAAACACAAAAAGTCAAGTATTTGTGGTTGGGAGCAGGGGAAATTACCAAAAGATACGAACATTAGGTATCCTACCACTAGGAATCCTTTTCTCAACACGGAGCATGAGCACCCAAGGACAAAAAAGAGGGGTAGGGTAGGGTAGGGGTAGGGTAGGGTAGGGTGGTGGGGCACATTAAAGCATTATTCATTTTATTCAAAAATTTAAAGTTCACTTAGTAACTTGGTGTATAATCAAAGCTCGACTTTTATATTTCTTTGGGAGTGCAGCGTAAGCCTGTTTGTTTTGTTTTTTTTTTTTATTATTTTAAATTAATTTTTTTATATTATCTTAATTAATGTGAGAGTGTAAAAAATGAATACGAGACATCTAGTCTCATCTTACCAGTGGGGCCCGCAGCAGTCCAGAAGTTTCATGACCAGTTACTCATTTTTTAATTTAATGGTGTGTTTAGAGCGTCTGTAATTTTTTAAAATATTTTTTATTTAAAAATATATTAAAATAATATTTTTATTTATTTTTAAAAAATTATTTTAAATATCAACCCATTAAAATAATATCAAAATAAATTAATTTAAAATTAAAAAATTAAAATTTATTCAAAAACATTTTTAAAGGTGGGCCCTTTGCTTTATTCTACCTTTTGAGTTCGAACTCTCATCTTAAATTATTGCATATATGTGATAGAATATTGAGATCCCATCTCAGTGATGCTGCAAAATAAATAATAATGTGATGGAGAAAAATGGAAACTTTGCCTTGCTCCGGCATAGCAAAGCCTTCTTTGCAGCCCGCTGGAATTTGCTTTAAATATTCTGGTCTAATACTGCGGTTTAATTATATTTTAAAAAAAATTATTTTAATGTATTGATATTAAAAATAAATTTAAAAAATAAAAAAATATATATTTTTAAACAAAAAATATTTTAAAAAATAACCTTTCAGAATATACATTAAAAAAAAAATGCCCTGAAAAAGTTCATATGTTTTCATTACAGCCATCAACTATTTCAAAGAAGATTCCAACAAAAAAAAAATATATTTAAAAGATACTTTTACATAACAGTGCATAGTAGCAGTGCTATGGCAGCTCCGTTGAGGAATATTCCCTTCCACTGGTATTTTCTATCTGCTTTTCATTTCTTCCGTCTTTAACGTTTCCCAACCATGGAGCCGAACCATAACATAGAATCATGTTCCGTTAAAAGTACGACTTTCACCGGCCAAGACAACGCCCAATGCTGAAATAAGGAAACACATGACGTTATGGCAATTTATTTCTTTGCTTATAAAAGATGAGTTCTTTTAGGGCAAAAAGTATTTAAAAAATCAATATATTTTAAAAAGTCATAGATGATTGCGAGTTAGCAATTGTAATCCCGACAATTTCAGGTTGTAAAATTTGAGAGATAAGATTTAATAAAGAGAGAGGAGAGAGAAGAAGAAAAAAAAAAGACCTCGAAAGCATATAAATTCACTTGTCTTTGAGCTACTCGTATGACTAATTTCAATCATCGTTGGTTACCTTTCTTGGTTTTGTTAGATTCATCTTATCGATATCTTTTCAACGATACCGATTATAAAAAAGGATAATGCACGAGGTAGACCCAGTAAGGTGTAAGATGGAAGTTTAGAAAGAATGCTACAAATCTGTTATGGTTGGCATTCTGTTTTTTTTTTTAATTGAAATGATATATTTTGGTTTTGGAGGCTGTTTTGGAGTAGTATTATACTAGTAGGAAAAAAATTAAAACATGTGAAAGTCGATTTGATATGACTTGATTAATTTGATAGGTCTAAAGACAATTTAGATAACCAGTAAAAATATATTTTAACTAAAAATATTTAAAAAAATTAAAAATATATTAAAATAACAATATATTATCATCTAGAACAAGTAGAATTAACAATATATTATATAAATTCCACAAAACAAACAAATAGGCTAATTTGTGGGACTTTCCATCATATACTTGTTATGGAAACTTCCAATGATGAAACCAAAATGGAGGATAAAGAATCAGCAATGGCAGACTAAAGAAAGCTTTAATTTAAATGCATAAAGATGAAATTTATAGTAGTAGCTTTGCACATGCATTTTTTATGACGTTGCAAACTTTTTAACGGTTGGATTATAGGTTAATTACAGGTTCTAGCAAGATAGTCTATTCTTCATGGTTTGTGAGACTTATAACTTGTTGTAGAAAGCCTATAACCTGCAAAACAGTTCTCTTTGGTGGGATTTGAAGACCTTCATATGATAAAGTATGTAACCTTTAAGCAAATTATTACAATAAATGAGAGAATAAGCATTTATTTTTAAGAACAAGAGTGTTTGATCTTAGTTTTGATGAGACAAATGATTTGCAATTAAGAAGATATTTTTGTTGAGGATAGAGATTGTGAACCCTTTATCTGGGTAGTTTAGAAGGTATTTATAGCCTCTAAACCTTATCGTTTTGCTGGAGTTGAGGGGTTGAAGAATCATTTTCTCTTGATAAAATTAATTAAGTATAAATATATATTACACAATATTAATGTGAGATAGAATATCCCTAGTATTAATATTAATGGGAGAATAGAGACGAATATCCTTAACATTAATATTTTATATTTAAAGTCATAAGAATATGTAAACAGAGTCTTATAGCCCAATAGAAAACCTATAATAATCTCCACCAAGCTCTTTATGCTTGGTACTCTATCAGGCTCATGGTCAGTTAGTATAGTAGTAAGCGAGAGTTATGCTAATTTTTAGTAGTATAAATTGTTAGCTTTATTTCTCTCAATTTCTTCTCCTTCTCCCTTTATTTTTCTTTAAAATTTTTGTTTGTTAAGTAAGATCATTTGGTATCAGAGCCAACAATCCTTGGTTAGTCTTTAAGAATTTACATTGATCAAAGAACAAGCATGATAGAAAACAATATGCTGAAGTCTTTGGAGGAACACAATAAGAGATTTGAAGAATAAATGTTAAAAAAATTATCTAGAACTTCAAGAAATCAATGTTGTGATTCAGTAAGCAAAAGTATTCTAAGCAAAAGTCAATCATCGGGACAATCCAAGTTCATCTTCTGTGAAGGAGGGTTGCTAAAAAATGACTAAACTTTTCAAAGCTATCCATGTTCGCAACGTGGGGCATGAATTTATGAAAATGACTTGCTTCATTTGTTCAATGAAGCTTATCATGTTTCACGCTGAAAATCATGCTCTTCTTCAAATGCAAGATATCCCTTTAATTACCAATGCTCTCCAATACTAAATAAATATTCAGCCAACTATGAAGAAAATGAATGTTTATGTTTAATTCACATCACATCAAAAACTTGCTACAATGGATCAAAATACATTCAATGAGGTAAAGTGCTCCTCTTTAACTAAATATGAGATTAGTTCAAGAGAGAAGCAAGAAATGGATTTTTTTTAAATAAAGTAAATTTGATTTTTTGAATGAAAAGAATGTTGTTTATTATGAATTGATTTGATGAAGAGTTTTGATGTGAAAGTGCATAAAGCTGGGAATTATATAGATGATAGATCATGGAAGAAAGAGGAGGGTGATGTTGAGGAAATGAATGAGAAAAAAGAGACTGAATCCAATATGAAGAAGATTAAGAAGGATTTCCATGGGTGACAATTCCTTAACATCATATAAGCCTATCTAGATGTGCAAGCCTGAGGACATCATCAAAAAAGAGTATTCTTCTTTCTATAAGAGCTTAGCCAATGCTTGGGAGTATTATTTGGTTGTTAAGCAATTCTCTTTTAATGGTGTTAGCTTGGGTGCTATTTTCTTTGTGCCAGAAAGAGCTCCAAGAAAATGAATAGCATCGGCTTCATGACATAGGATCTTCATTATGTACAATTCATGATAAAATTCTCAGGTTATCAGGATTAATTTCTAGATTTTCACACAGATTCTTGAGAACAGGACCCTCTTAAAGAAGGGGTATTGTTACAAGAGCTCAAACTACTGAACTAAGGGAACAAGCTCGAGTAGTATTAGTAATAGCAGAAGCTTGCAAACTAGTAGCAGTGATTATAGTTAAAGTTAGTTACAGTTAGCAGTCCTGAACATGTAGTAGAGTTAGTTAATGATTTTAGTTAGGTAGTAGTTAGAAACAGTTAGAGGTGCTTAGCGGCTGGAATAAAATGTATAAAAGCATTACAAATGTTCATTAAGCAATAAGACTGGACATTTTAGCAGTGTAAACTCTTAACTCTATCCCTCAATTTCTTCTACTTCTTCAATTTTTTCGTCTAAACTTCTGTTTGTTAAGGAAACCCCTTAACACATAATACATCATCTTTCACACTTTTTCACTCGACAACAAACCATGGCCCTTCCAAGTTTCAGGTGGGATATCCTCCAGCTAAACCACCCAACCAATTTATGGAGCGAAAATGGTGGGCCAACCACTTCTGTGTTCCAATTGGTCAGTTCTTGAGAATGAAGGTGACACCGTAAAATTAGTTCAATTGAAATCCACCCTGTCTCTGCCTTTGCGTAGGCCTTGACATACCAGAACACAACTGTTGAGTAATTGGAGATAGAGGGGCATTCCATGCAACAATAGGGCAAACATAACAGCTTTTAGCTACATCAACTAGTGGAAAAAGTTTGAATCTTTTTCCAAGCAGAGAGGAATATCAGGCTAGGTTTGCTTGAATGAAATCTGGATAATAGAATTAAAATTTAGTTTAAAATGACTATTCGATCAATAAATTAGCATTTGTGGCACGACCAACACAACTGCAGTACAAGTAATGAACTGTTCTGATGAAGAGGCTACCTAGGTCCAGAAAATGACAAACCTATATAGGTGATCGGTCGTCCAAAGGTTCACCTTGTCCAGAGGGATTGTTCTGCAAGATAGACGTTAAAGTTAGCTTCCACCTTCTCTCATTATAGCAAAAAAGCTATAGAAGAAGGCATCTGGATTTCTTTAATTTAGTGAACTAGGACCTCCAGACTTGAACATTGGAGGAACTTAGAAACGCATGCCTCAAGTGACAAAGCTTGAGGCCACCTTTTACCGCAAGAACAGATTATAGTAAACATAACATTAGGTTTGATAGTGCCATAGACCACTACGATATACTAAAAATCAAATGGAACAAATACTAAATTCCATTGAATCAGCCATTCCAACCAGAGTGGGGTTAAGCAGGATAAAAAAATATATTCCAAGTACTTGACAAAAGTTGTTAGAATAACTACTACATAATCTCTTACTGTTGTTTGTTTCTGACCATTCAAATCAGTTTTCCATAATTCAACCAGGGCAATACATCATCATAATAACCACAACATATTTGCTTGGACCCATTAATGGCTGGATCCCAGTTCCTTTGGGGTGGAATTTCAACATCATATCCTCACCAAAACAACTCTAAATGTATCAAAATTCACATTCTGAGACTTAAATGGGATAAAAGTTCATAAATCATATCAGCATGTACCTTAGATTTGAAAAACTTTTGGCTGTCACTGAAGTATTGGTTAGGATGATTAATCCCAGCATCATATGACGAACCATGAATAGATTCAAATGTTAACGTGCAAGCCAACTGCAGACAATTTTATACATGTAAATCCAAGTTAAAAATAGATAATACGAGAACCTGGAGGAAAATCAGAATCTAACAATCTGATAACCTGGTAATGTCTGTTTCGCACTTTATCCATTACATTCTCCATTGCACCACTATTTACACCCATTCTGCTGAGTGCAGCCCTCAAGTTTTCCTCACTGTCATAACCACTAACACAACTTAAGCATGCCAAAATCAAAGTCAAAATATCATGTCAGGTCAAATGAACATCATTACATAATGACAAATCAGGCAGCAAAACGAAAATGCATAAATTTTTCATAAGCATCAACTACTAAGTTTCAGGCATTGAGTATTCAACATCAGAGTTCCTGGTTTATGAAACACTCTAAATATTAATAACAAAATCAAGCAAAATAGTTATTAGGTTCGTTGAGGTAACTAGGATTTTAAAGAAACTAAACCCTTGTCGAGTGCAGCAATTATTTTGCTTTTGCCCAGTTTCATGTCATCATAAACATCACATTAGTAAGAGAAGTGACCTGAAATGTCGATAGGGACAACCATGATGATCTCCGACACCAGGAGTTGATGAGATTATTTTTTGACAAGAATAAGGAGTATAATCCTGCAAAAACAAAAAAACTACAATTTTTTAGGCAGTCATGATACACTAACAAATGAACATAAATGCAAGCAGAGGAATGAAGACCAAGTTCCAAAAGAACTAAAAGAGACAAAAGACCAATTCACCAAGAATTATATCAATCAGGAAATTGAATTCTAAAGCTACTAAATTTCCAAATCATATTCATTTCATAATTCTTCTTAATTGTAATATGATGCATTAATTGTAATATGATACACAATCTCAATCTAACCAGTCTAGCATGACAATGATGACGCATATAACATCTACATACTAAATGATGGTGATGGGCTAGACATCTTACTGTTCTCTTCCCTTCTCTTCCATAATTGTGGCGAATGCTGTATGCATATTCTTTGTCAAACCTCTCAGCTCCAACCTACAAAAGGGGGACAAAAGATATAAAGATGAGGAACATTATTGATTAGCATTTGATTTCCATGCACCAAGAGATCATATGAAAAATATGGCACCTTGAAACTGTATGTTGATCTAAAATGCTAATTATGGAGAGAGATTACCAGACATCTGCTCTCCTTTTGCTAATTTATTATAAAATGCAACTTCCTAACATACAAAGTGAAATATACAAACGGCAACATCTATAAGAAATTGGTAGTTGAATTAACACCACAATTTTGCACATATTCGTGCAGATTATACTGAGCTACTAACCTTTTGCGAGAACTCTGCTTTCCAGAATGCAAGAGCGTCATCTAATTTCAATCCAACACCCTAACATGCAGATAAAGGAAACACGTTACCAATTTTCAAGTGTGGCGAAAAAGGCTAAGGAAAACACTATCGACTGCTATACAGCTCTTTCTCAGATAAATAAAAGAAACAAGACAAAACCACAAGGGAGATTGTCTACAGCAAATTCTGCAGGTGCATGATGAGGGCAGAACCAAAACGAGGGGATAGAATGTAGGACAAGCTGGAAGAATGAGTAATGATCCTAAATCAGCTAATATGCACAAGTTTAACAAGACAGGTGTGAAGTACAATACAACCTTGAGAAAGAGACCCAATTGCATCCTCCCTCCATGCTTTAAATGATGATCTTCTCTGAGCTGCACAAGCATTCATGGAAAAGTAAATGAAAAAGAGAGGAAATTGTGAAGACTTGGTTGAAAACTAACAACTTTATGCAGGAAGAAAAACCTGAGCTGGAAAAGAGAAAAAAAAGATTAAAGATCCCCACTTGAAAGAGGATTGGTAAAAAAACTTGTTTGAATGATCAGAATTTCTCACTTTTTCAAACAGGTGACGCATGCACAGGGGAAATGAACTCTTAGCTACTTGGTCAATGTCTTTAATTGATACTTCAGCAAATTCTTTGGGCTGAAAATGATGTGAACCAAACTCTTCATGGTTAGCTTGACCATGTGATCTAAAGGCAGCAGAAATGAGCTCATAAGAGGTAACAAAGAACCTGAGAATAGTCAGGACCCAGATAGCTTGTGCATAGGGTTTCCACGATCTAAAAGGCACCAAAATTACATGTGAAGCGCTGCATTTTAAAAATAAAATAAAAATAGCGATCTAAACTTAAGACATTCATGATTCAATACCCACAGGAGTTAGGCGATCCTTCTCTTGTTCTCTGATGGTAGATGTCCATTTTCTGCAAACAAAAAACATTCAACATAAGACTTCAATGTTAAAGAAAGCAAACCCCGTTCTATAAAAGCAAGTGCATAGCATGTATTGTGCAGCAATTGAAAGACATGTTGCAGTCATCAACATGACCTCGGACACAATATGGAAATTAAACATTTCTTTCAATACATCAAAATCTTAGTTCTTTTATTTGCATAACTAAGATCAGTGCAGATATTCAAATAAAAAATAGAAGGGAGCTTTTGAACATCAACCATTGAGAAATAACCACCTGTTTGTTAGAACAAGTGCTTTTGATAGAAGACCGCGGAACTGGGTAACAACAAGGGAAACAACCTAGAAAATGAAAGAAGAGATACATTAACAGATTGTTGATATCCATTATCAAGGTGTAATGCCATGATTGAAACAAGAATTCGCTCTACCTGATTCATAGCAACATAAGCATAGCCTCTGCAGATGAAGACTCTACGACCAGCCACAAGTTCAGGAACTTCTTCAAATGGTACCTTCAGTTCAAAATAGCTAAGACTATAGTTCTTGTGTAGATTAAGTACAGTAATCAAGCAGAGGTAAACAAACAAACCTTGTAGAATATGGCATCAGATGCTGCAAAAAGGAAAGAAAGTAAAAAAAAAAGATGTGGATTAGAATTGTAAATGTGAAATGAAAACAAATTGTCAGAGATGGGCTATGGTCTTAAGCCATAAACATGTAAAACAAAAGGTAAGATGAAACATAATTTTCTCCACCAAAACTGTTGGTTAATTTTTATTAAAATTCCAAAACAGAATAAAATGAAGTAAACCAATTATATAGACAGCCTGCCTTATTAATAGGTATTTGACAGCAAGGAGATGATGATAACAGAAATCACTCTTTGTTATCTCACCAGTGTACTTTCAAGATTGCTGAATTTGGGCAAAAGAGTGGCAACATCTACTCATTCAGGAAACTGCAAGCTATGTGAACATCTAAAAGCCTTTCATTATTCAACTGGGTGTGAGTAGCATATTCCTTTGAAATTATGCCTCAACTCAGAAATTGGTGTATTGTTGGCTATGAATGGATCTTAGTCTAGTTTGCATAGAGGTGGTAGTGAATGAACTTGCGGGGTAATAAGGCTATTATAGAAAAATGAAGTTGAGCACTGAATTCATTAAGAAAATGAATTAGATGGAAATTGGTCTCATGCATGAATTGTTTTAGCATTTTGGTTGTGCAATGAAATGTTATCATTATGTGATCTGTTTCACTCTCGACCATTGAGAAGAAGACTAATATCAAAGAACTTAATATATATGAAATAGTCCATTCACCAACCAGGCAATGATTCAGGGGTGCGCTAACAGAACCACAATTGAAACAAAACACATTTTATGCAGTTACTTGCGGTCATTTAAAATGGTCAGCGACTGCTTACTGCAGAGATAATTAAAAAAAGGAGGGGATTACAATGAAACAAGCAACCAATTTGCTCTTACCAGCGGGTTTAAGCTGACCAGTTGATCGGGCAACTAGATGCAGTTTTTCCTTTACACCCTGTCAAGTAAAATAGGTCAAAATAACCCTAAAACCAAACATTGGTGTATTTTTAAAAAAATTTGCAAGCAATTACAAAGAGTGATTAAAAAAAACTAAAATGCCTTGGCGTTATATTTAATTAAAATAACCTCAAATTCTGCAGTGGTAACAGGCTTGTATGGAAGATCAAACTCGGCCATAAGCAACCTCTGCAAATTCAAAACCACAAACCAATCGGCATCCGACACTAGGAACTAACTAAACTAAGAAATTAATGACCTAATGAATGGATGAATCTCACCTGAGCTTCGGGGGATAGAAGCCGAAATCTGTATCTAAAAAGTGCAATCTCATTGGAAAGGAACCATTTCCTCAGCTCCTCTCTGACAGGCAGACACACACACCAACAATAGTCACAAATTTAGAAGAGAATACGTAAAGTTGGGTATAAAATAACTATATAATGAAGCAATCTTACTTACGTTCTACAATAGACGAGACGTAAAACGAAGTGAGATATGATATCTTTGTTAGTAACTTCAGATGGCAGTGGATGCCTCATATTTGCTTTCCACAAATCATTTACTAATTTCTCCATTTCTTCCGGTCTTTTTCCGCGAGAAAGTCCGTCAGATACACCTTTTAAAACTGGAAAATCAAGAGACAATTTTATTGATTTCTGTGAGTAAATTAAACCCTAGAAATTGCAATTAATTGGTTAGTTAATAATTAAGGTAACGAAAAGAAGGAAAAGTTACCGCGGAGGCGATCGATGGCGTAGAGCTCGAAATCCTCCAGTCTGACTTCGAGAGGGGGGGCGGAGCGGTAGAGAGGGAGGGTGGAAACTACGTCGTTTGCAGATGGAGGAGGTTTCTTCCATTGAGGCTTGACTATCTCCATTCTTTCTCTCTCTCACTAGAAATCCACTTTATGTTCGTAATGGAAAATAGAAGTAGTAACTGATCTGATTTTTCTTTTTTTTGAACATCATTTTCTATTTCTTTTTGTCTCTCTCTGTGTTAGCGCGCCAAAGGAGGGCTTCATTGGCGGGAAACGAGTTATTATCCGATGAAACTCGGTTGCAGAGGGCAGACCATGGCGTGTTAACTCGTGGTCCCCAGGAAACTTGGCCCCTCGACCCAACCAGGCGTCAACATATTTTCCTTGCCGCTTCTCTCTTCTTACACATTTTTTTTTTTGTTACAAAATTGCAAACATGAAATTATATTATACTGACAATTAAAAAAAAAAGTCATAATTGATAATTCAGTGATTAACATGTAAAAATAACTTGGAGATTGCGAGTTTAAGACTAGGGGCGGCATATTTTTTCTAAACTAACAAAAAAAAAATGGTTAATATATTAACTTAAAAGTCTTGGAACAAACTGATGTGATAATTCATTTGGTTGAAGCACAGGTACACATACAACTATTTGCAAGCTTGAGTGATTTGATTTTAAAACTTCATGTTTTAAAAAAAAAATACAAAAGAAAGGAGAAGACAACAAAAATATAAACCTAAACGCATGGGCATCACTCGAGCCAACGTTCCTGGCCTCCTTTTAGGTCAGGTCCATTATAGTGCAGTTGAGTTTTTGTCTTAGCCATATTATTTTTTGAGATTTTATTTTAATTATTAATTTTTCAAGTTCATTATTTAGAAAGAGATTTTTATTCAATTTTATTTTGAATTGGTCTTCGATATCATGTTGATTGTTCCAAGGAACGAGAATGCCTAACAGTCTTAAACCAAAAACTGTATGCCCCAACGACACACACTTCAAGTATCAACACATCGAAACAATGAATTCCTCGTCAAGCTCAAGGCATTGCGAGGAGAGTTCTTCCATAATTATTTGACGCAATCCTTTTAAGCGGGAATTCTCATAGGTATTAAGAAGTACCTTGAACCCCTTCCCCCCCTCTAAGATTATAATTATTCATATTCCTAACCTACATTGTACACATCAAAAATGATAGTTAACCTTACAAAATAAGCATCTCTACAAAATTCAGCACCATCCTGGTATTTATATTCATAGGGAGAGGCTCGTATCACCAGAACAACCAAACTTCAAGGACCTCCCATAGTAAAACTAAATGCCGCACAGAAATAAAATGGTTTTCAATGGAAAAACCATCACGATTGCTGTCTGCTTGAACTTGTTTGTTGCACTACACTGTTTGTTGCGCTTCGCGTTCTCATAAGAAATGCAGGTTTAAACCAGCTCGTTCCATTACTTGTTTCTTCTACTGTAAGGATACCTTTAGAAATCCCGAGGCCGCTAGCAAGCTCAGCCACTCCTGAAATCCCGTTACTTCTCTGGAAATGTTTCGTTAAAAAAGTTAGATGTCAAGAAATTATATATATATATATATATATAAAGATGTAAACTGCAAATTGAAATTCAAGCTAAACCTGCTGGCTTAAGGGTGATGCAGCATTACGAGGGGGCCTTTGAACCTGAGAAAGGGAAAAATCAAGGAAAGGAAATTGAGGTAATTATATTCTTAAAAGTGCTGGGAAGAGTTCCAGACAGAAAAGTTATCCTATGCTGTAAAAAACAAAACTGAAAAGGGAACCAAGCAACCTATTAGCATGGAATAAAAGTCATAAAGAAATTCTTTAAACTTGTAAGATGGCTATATTAGATTATTCATGGACTGGAAAACAGGGTAAGTCGCAATATAAGAAAAATTGTCAACAATCTCTCATTGATGCTCGCAGAAATTTATTTTGGCCACACGCAACAAATTTTCAAAAGTAAACAAACCTCTTGAGATCCAATCGTAGCAGGAGTTGATGGTTCACTTGATGGAGCAGGAGTTGATGGTTCACTTGATGGAGCAGGCAATGCCCCAGCCTGGTAAATAACAAAACAAAAACTGGTGAAAACTGTAGGCACCAGAAACCATATTTGGAACATATGCAAGCACTTAAGCAAAGCTATTTTAAGCATGTGGCCTCTGGTTTGGGATAACAGAATGCTTCAGCCTGGGCAAGTCCAGTAAAAGTAATTAAATTCCAATCTTAAACAGATCTCCCCACTAACCAAAATGGTAAAATAGACAATATCTAGTTTAGAAATATAGATATGGTGTCTCCAATAACAAGAACAACTACTTTATTTACAATGTTTTATCAGATACATGCCCTAATGCAGAAGAAAAATATTACCTTTGATGAGAATGTTAGCCGTGAACTGGATGCTGAAGTCTGCAGAATTTGTGGACCATGGTGAACGGTGAAGTTCAGTAACAGAGTATTGAAAAGGCCAAAAGGAAACAAAAAGACGGTGACATGCCTGGATATTCTCTTCAAGTAAGTTGTTTTCCAAACTGGAGGCATAGTCACACAACCTCTTTACTCCTTGGGTCGTCAAATCCTAAACATATATCAAAACCAGTAACAGTTACCACAGGTGCAATAAATAAATAATTTCTGATAGCACTGCATATGATGTTGATATAAAATCAAAACTTATAACAGTAACCACAGGTAGAACAAACAACTGATAGCACTGTGTATGATGTTGTTACAATAATTACCTGTTTCCCTTCAATTCTGCTAATTTTTAGTTCCTAAAAGAATTAAAAAGAATATGAATCAAATAAGCATTTGATTTCACATCTAGAATGAATTTATAAAGAATTGGATGGGCAAAAGAAAATATGAGTATCAAGACTGATCACCAGAGTTTCAACGGCATCACGAACATATCGAACATCATTGCCAATCTTACTTGAATCTTCTCGCAATTCAATAACCTACAAGTGTCGACATATTTTTTATGTAAGTACAGCTACTGCACCAACATATTAGCTAATAACTAGGTTAGACCCACCTTTTCTTGAGTGCTGGCTGTCAGTTCTGCAACAGCATTCAAATTTGAGTCCACACCATCGATCTTTGAAGATAAATGCCTCCTGGTACTCTACAGACCAAAAGAACTTGCATTGGGATAAGAACGCTCTATATTTTAAATTCCATAAACAACCAATGAAAAGTTCCAGCCCTTTTTTTATCAGATAGATAAAAGATGTAAAAAGTTCAAAAGCTTACCCGGATTGATGCATAAACATTCTCTAGTTGCTGGGCTATAGACGTGCAAGCATCAGATAAACTACGCCTGGTTGCAAACATCATATCTGGAAGTTTCCAACCCTGAAAGTATACAGCATTATAAAAATAGAGCACCAGTCAAACCAAAGAACAAGATGAAGCTCAAGATATATCAACAAGCAGCATAGTGATAATAATCTAAAGTATTATTTCCAATTGCTGAATTTGGTTAATACAGCACTTCAAATCTCAATGGAGGAAAAATATTTTCAGGACCTCTACAATATTATTGCTAGTATTAATTATAATCCATTTTAATGTTGTAATACCAAAAAAATGAATCAGATCTTTATGGTATATCATTTGGTTTTAGAAAATTGTGCCTATATACACCATCACGTCAAATTATCAAGCAAAAAAGAAAACCATTACCTTCCACCAAACATAGCCGTATCCAACAACTACCACCACAACAACTACACCATATTTATTAGAACCTGCATATTAATAGAGTGTCAGAGAACAGTCCAGAATAAGTGCATAATCAAAGCTACAATACATTATAGGAATTTACACAGACAGGTAAGTAAAAAGTTATTGCTTATATGGAAGAACAGCCCTTGATATCAAGAATTAAGAAGATAGTCTAAGATTTCTAGAGAGATTATACAGAGATGAAGTTGCAAAGAGATACAAACACACACTCATGCACCCAGATGTATAACAGCAAAGACAAATTTGATTGTTGGTTAAATATGAACCAACACAGCATACTATTGAGTATCCAGATAAATTTCAGTTATGTACATTTCCCAAATTGGAAATTAAAAGGTAAGAAAATAAGTAAACAAAAACCCATGCTCACAACATGATGTATACATCATTAGACAGCTTTAATTGAAGGTCAAAACATGAAACCATCAAAGGATGCCATTGAGGAATGAGAAATCAGATACAGTTCAGTTATGTACATACCACTCATTATGGAAGGTAAAAGATTGAGTAGAACAAGGATATCCATAGGCACATCAATTTTTCAGGTATATGACTTAGGATTGACAGCATTACAACACCACTCTCCCGCCAAGAAAAGTGGAGATTACAAGAATCGTCAACAAATTTATTCTGGTGTGCATTGCATCATAGATGTTCAGAAATTTCATTATTGCAAGAGAACATAAAATTTAACTGGAAAGGAAAATCCAACTCAATATTATATAACACACTTAAGCTTGATATTTGAGAAAGAGCAGGAGAGACATTTATATTAGCGTATTTCATATTTTTGCAGTGTAGATGGGATAAGTTCCATCTCCATCTCGATCAGTTTATTCCATAGATATATGTTTAGAAAAAGATGAATGAAACATAACTCATCTCCTGTTTCAGATGCAAGAGAAGGATCAGAATCCAAACCTGTCCCATTTGCAGTTACAATTGTGACTGGTCTACTTGATGCCAACATTTGCAGCTCCTGTCGAAGGCTGTTTACCTGCAAAACATGCAATGCAGTATTCACAATCTCTAACAGACACTTCCAACATAAAGCAAACTATAATTCATTTTCCTGAAATGATGAGCACATATAATTACAAAAGACAATTTGAAGAAATTAAACTCAAACAATCAAATTAGTTCCAATGAGCAACTGTTTAACATTTAGATATTCACATTAAAAAAAAAATTAACGCTGACAGAAATTTCATTCCTACAGAATAAGTCATTCAAACAGTACGATTTGTGATGTTTCTTCGGATGTCCAACAAATGTCAGGAAAGAAAGTGTAAAAAGTACTATTCCATAAATGGAAGCACAACAAAATCAGCATTGCTACTCTTTCCCGCCACCTTATCCTGTCACTTTGAGATTTTTACTTTTGCTACCAAATGGAAAAGGAGAGGAAAAATAAAAAAACAAGAAGTCCATTGCATGAAAATTACATTTTAAACAAGATTTAGTTTAGTTACTTTAAAATGCATTCATAATCATTACCAACAACACTATTAGTTACAACTGAACATGATTAAAAAAATGAAAGCACATAAAAATGTTATAAATTGAATTTCAACACAGGAGAACTTATAAAGAACCATAAAGATGACATGCAAACCTGAGCCATCAAAGAGTCGTTTGGAGGTTTGCTAGACTTGCTAACTGATGAAGTAGAATCATCCTGTTTAAGTTGCCTGAAAGCAATCTGCGATGCAAGATAAATCACTATCGATCAGCAAGAAATAGACTAAGAATAGACAAGAATTAACACTACATTTTGAATTGCATTATTGTTTCTAAAAGACATAGGTAATAAGTAAAAAAAAGAACAGGACAAAATATTTTATTCAAAGAGTTGATTAAACATCAGTTAATATGTGACAATGGATGTTACATGCAACGTGGAAAGCCAAATTTGATGTGCGGCGTTCAAATAATCAAGGTGACAACATCACAATAGCTTTCAAATAGTATTGCATTCAAGGAGGTCCTACATTAATAAAAACCCAGAAATTAAACAAAAGAAAATAATTATTTGATAAATGGCATGAGATTAAACTGAATTGAAATAACGCAAGACTATTTCCAACATGCTCCACTATAGACACTGAAAAGGCCAGTTAAGACAAGCAATTGGCTCGGAAAACAAAAATATTATCCATTGCAAAGGCATGTCTAGTCTTCCCACTTAAAGAAAATACAAAGATAAGGGAAATAGGGCAGATGTGATGGAACATAGTTTACCTATTAAGATATAAATAGTGGAGATACTGCAATCAGGTCTAATATCATTATTATCAATGAAGATAAACCCCAAAACATTAAATGAACTTTGTGCATCTCTAAGACTTCACAATAAGTCATATAAGTACCTTGAAAGCACCTGAAACGAAATTAGAAACATCAGGCAGCCGCCCCTCTTTAGCAAGAACTGAGCCAAGAATACCTAAAGAGCAGAAGACAACTAATTCAGTAAGAAAATTATTTCCAAAGAGGATGGTTTTGATTTGGGTCAAAAAGAAACATCTGAAGGTACAAAGGAGATAAATTTGCTTATCAAGGCTAGGATCACAACGGACATTCCTATTGCAGTCTGATTAAGATACAATAGACAGCAACATTAACCATGCATGACAGAGATGAGATTTATTGACTATCACCATGGGGGCCAGTGTGATGGTAGAAATAATGGTAAAAGGTGCATGGATAGGCTTTCTATGAAAGCTTGATCAGGACCTTTGTGAGAGGTTTAGGGGTAAGGAACAAGCTGGAACAAAAAAAGTGATGTCCAGTCTAGTCCGTCCAACTAATTGCCAGTCACTGAAGTACCCTAAGAGAGTGTTCCTCAGTAGTCCACCTATTAGCTGTCATAGTTCTCCGACTAAATAAGACATGGCCTAAATACGATAGTTATTTATTCTAAGGCCTAGAAGTTGTTGCCCCACGAACACATATTTCAATTTCTTTAACGTCTTCTTATTCCATTTCATGACACTACAGTTATCTAGATAAATACCCAACTGCTAACTAGTCCAGCATTCTAGAATTATCCCATCAACTAAATTAACTCGCAGTGGCAAGAAGAGTGAATTTCAATTTTTTTATTTTATTTTTTTTGCACCAAATAAAGCCAAACACTTACCTCAATTCAAAGACGAGTATCAACAAGTAGAATCAATTTTAATAACTATAAAATTAAAAGACAGTTCTAGTTAAAATGAGCTGGGTAATTAAACTGCAAATCAAGCATGACAGATGACATCAATGCAACAGAACAAAATCCCTTCACCAAACACGCTAGCTTAGAATCTCACCAATCCAATGTTGCAATTAACAGTAGAGCCAAAGAAAGCAAACACACCCAAAAAAATACCCAATTTTTTTTCAAGTGCCAAAGTACTAACACTGACAGGACCCCTCCTAACATTATCACACACACACAGACACTTACTTCGCCTCAAATGTAGACCTAAAGAACAACATATTCACACACACACACACACTAAACCATGGAATCTAGGGTTTACCTCCAAAAACCCTAAAACTCACTCAATGTGTTCCAAACATCCGAAATTTAAAAAAAAA
>Ga0325402_1001987_pt1 | contig 17557 bp, 10 predicted proteins | sample PopdelMetagenome_22_FD_207212 | JGI IMG/M metagenome (GOLD analysis project Ga0325402, IMG submission 207212) | Populus deltoides microbial communities from Bellville, Georgia, United States - Xylem-PdKOR-R3 | ecosystem: Host-associated > Plants > Phyllosphere > Stem > Wood/Secondary xylem... | reverse complement strand
TTTTTTTTATATTTTTTTAAATAATTACCGACGGAATTACCGATGGAATTTTCGTCGGTAATTCCATTGGTAAATCTGTCGGTAATAAAAAAATATTATTACCGAGGGATATACTGACGACATGAAGCGGGTAATTTTATTTTTTTTTATTTCCAACGGATTTACCGATGGATAAAAAATTACCAATGAAAGATTCATCGACGGAGCATTTCCGTCGGTGATTTTGTCGGTAAATTAATTACCGACGGAATATGTGTCTTACGCCGACAGAAAAATTCTGTCGGTAAAACTATTAAATCTTGTAATGGTGGGTGTGTGTGTGTGTAGTTGAAGAGAGAATATGTTCAACTATCTTAGGCTATACAAAAATCTTTGATGGTATATATATCCACATCTCCACAAACATTATTGCTAAAAAACATGACTTCCAAGTTAATTTTTACTTGATTTTTAATCAATGGTGTCATTGATATAGATGCACGAGGAATGGATTAGTGGGGTCAGAGGTCTTTCTTTCTCATCAGAGAAATATTATACTTCAGTACTGACCAGGGAAGCTCACACATTGAACAATATTTGTCAAAATTGGCACCAGATAACCATGTGACTTGAGGCTGTAGTAACAATGAAATGAATTTAAGAGCGAACCATGAGCAAGATTTTGGATAGAATATTGCTCCACATAGATTTGGATTGCTTTAATAGCCAAAAACAATCTAGTGACATCGGTTGTTTGTAAACTAATTTGAACCTGAATGCACAATATGATCGTGGAAGCTCTAAACCTAAGTAATTGGTGAAGAAAATGAAGATGTTGCTAGTGATTTGGGCTATATTTTAATATAGAGACAGCTCCTTTATACATGTCCAACTTAGATGGATGAATCAAAACCTGAAGAAGTTTTTAATTTTTTTGCCTGTCCTTGATAAGAAGAACATCTTGGATAGGATTTGGGACACACTGACGCGAAAGGGTTCACGCGGAGGGCTGTGGATCCCAGTGATTAGGGCTGCTTTAATAGCAATCAACACTCTAGAACCACCATTGATGCCCAATCTACATCTTGGAGCTTTCAAGCAATTGTTAACAGCGCACATGACTTGAGCAATGATAAGGCTAGCTAGGATCATTAATGACAACAATTGATGCTTAGATATCATCTACAGTTTATTTTGTTGGGTCAATTACATGATTGGCCCGAACATCTGTGTCCTCTACAGTGTATTCTGTAGGTAGAACTTCAAACACAAGCCTTCGAGGGTCACATGCAACAATATATATGTATGTATACATACTGTGAACCCAATACGGAATATGTTAAAAGTGTTATGTGTGTTTGACTTCTGAAACAAAAACGAAGCCAGATGGTAATACAGTGCAACGTATTTATGACAATGATCGATTATAATAAAATCATATTTTACGACCCCATGAAAGCAGAAATGCGTACTTATATTTTTCAGTGGGATTGGTAGGGTTCTAAAGATATAGAAATCCCTTTTTTCCCCAGTGTTTCTTGAATATATAAATGAAGGAACAAAAAAGATATTCCAGTAAAATCTCAGTCAAAATAGCAATAATTCCGTGGCAATGAATTTAGGTTTTTTGTAAATTAAACTGATGAATAGAACATGAGCGTATAAAAACATTTTGAGGCTTCTCTCTATTAGCTTAACATATATCTGGGATGATTTGGTATCTTTATTTACAAATTCCTTGTAGCTATCTCGGTTGAAATGTGATTAGAGGAGGAACAAATAATGTGCTTCTCTAGCACACTTGCATCAATAACGAGAGACATTTCTCAGACAATTCCATGCGAAAAACGTTATCAACATTTTATACGGTAGGTCGTCTGATTTTCTCATTGATTTGACAAAAAGAGGGTCAATAGTCAATTATATGAACCCCTTTTCCCCGATTTAATCAAAGGATTTATACAGAAAATTATCTTCCTTCTAAAAGAAAATTATTTGGCATCGCAAGTTTGGCCAAATGAAAGATTGTACATAATCTAGTTGCTCTTTTTTTTTTTTCTTAACAATAAGTTGCTCTTCTTTTGGCCCACGATATAGGTAGGCACAGGATTGTTCAAAACTCATCGATCAGTGACAGTATTGTTTAGATACATGTAAAATTCTATTGCATGTTACTGTGATAATTAAACTGTATCAAGGGAAAATATTTCACATGAGATTGCAAGTAGCTTAAACAATATTCTTGATGACAGAATCCTGAAAATTAAGGGACAGAATACTATGAACAGCAGGTAATTAAAAACCTGAATGTTAGATATCTTTATGCCTTGTATAGCTTTGGCATGCAATCGACGAGAGTTTCTATTTCCAAGAATGACATGGAAGACTTTCATGCAGTTTCCATACATTTATCTTATCAGACCTGTTCTATTTCCGAGAAAGTTAATGCCATGGAACCCTTCCATATAGTTTTCATATATTAAGATTAGTTCTTCTTGGTATTGATAAGCACTTTCTTGACGTCTTCTTCAGAGAGAAAACCTTCCAAAATGCATTATTGTACTTCGTGAAAACCAAATGTTGAGTTTTTCTTGTGTCCTTGAGCAATCCGCAACAATTTTGAATTAAAACAGTTGGTCACGGGGTCATGAAAAGTGCAACTCAATCTTGTTGCTAAGTAAGCTAATCTATGGTGGGACATCCTCGACATCGACATGCTCTCCAATAATATGTAAGACGATGCCCACCAAAGGAAATTTGGGACACAAAACCTTACAACCTGGGTACTAATTAATTACCCGGAGCTGGTTTCATCTGTTTTATTTCTGTCTCAACATAACAGGGTCTAATTATTTTTAATCCCATGTAATATCTATGAAATTATAGCGCATCTTTTAATTTTTCATCTACATGTACCTGGAATAATTTGATAATTTTTTGTTTCCATGCTGAAATTTTGAAGATTTATTCATGGTCTGTTATCGTTGATCAAGCAATATTTTTGCAGCTCATCTTCTTTCACTGCATGCAAGCCATACTTTAATAATTTAATGTTCAATAGTTCCTCTGGAAACTCACATCAAATTCCAATGAAACAGTAACCCAAAAACAAAAGAAAACACTAAATGAAGATTAGTGCACATAGTCCTGTCTTGTGAGCTGTAACAAGCCAATCTTGATCCCATTGAAAGGGCCGGGAAGGGCTAGGTGGCTTTGTCCCATTTGTTTACTCTCCAAGTTAACAGGAGGCCAAAGTGCCCCAAGAGGTCGATAATGGTGCCGGCATCTCTCAGTGTCAGCATTCTGTCTGACAATTACCAAATCATTTATAAAAGAAAATACAGATCAATATAACTGTTGAGGACAGAGACTTATCATATTGTATATTCAAGTGATTTTAGACCCTATATAAAGGGTGCCCTTGGCAACTTCTGAATCCATCGGGACCTTATGTGTACGATCCTTCATCATCACAGTTTTGCTAGGTCATGGCTGTATCTGCAACCAGAATATTTTTTTGCCCCAACAATCTCAAGTTAATTATTTGAGGCCTGAATGTTGTCTATTAACATTATGTCTGGCTCTCCCAATTTATCTTAGAAAAGCATCAATTTAGGTCATTTTTTTTAATGAATGGCAATGCAAAATATTTGGAATTTGCCAATCATATAGCAGAAAATTCAAAGTGTCCTTCAAATTTTAAAACTGAAACTTAAAAGCAGATTTTATCACAGAAGAACGCGAACATGATCACTGAGGTTGTCCGATTTCTTGTGGGACCTATTGCTGTGGCCACTTATTATGCCTTGGATTCATATTGAAAATTCCCATCTCTATCCTAATTGAACTTAAACTAGTAACTTCAAATTATCAATAATAACTAAACCGTGTGGCTTTCTTGCATTGTTGACTTTTTCACCAATTATTTTCTGAACTCTCAATTTGGTCATGAAATATTTTTGCATAATTGAGCTTTTTTTAGTCCAAATTAAAACTCAATCGTATATATTTTTCTAAAGAGAGAATTCTTAAAATGGTGTGGCAATTGTCATAACCAATTTTTAAGTTATTCCACAAATTCATTTTTTCTTTCAAAATAAAAATAATAAAATAAAAGCTGACAACGTGGAGAAAACAAACCAAGAAGGATTTCAAACATATAAAAAAAATCAAACTGTAATTTTGGATGAAATTCGAAGCCTAATTGTACCCTATTATACCCAAGACTAAAAAAACAATACAGATTCAATATCAAATTAAATGATTATTGGACGAATCTGCATAAAAATTAAGTCCAAGAATATAATTAAATTTTTAATAGGCCAATTTGATTTAATCATGGGCCAAATTAAAGATTAATTATATTTAAGATCTAATTTGGGTCCAATTGAATGATTTAATTAGATGTAATGACTTAATTATACTTTAAATTGGTCAAATTAATTTTATTAAGGGCTTAATTGGTGAAAAATTAAGTTTGGGATCTCAATTTGAGCTTAATTGAGAAGATTTGAATTTTAAGAGACCAAATTTTATTTTTACCAAATCAATTGATTGAAATCAGGGGCAAAATCGCAAGAAAATTAGAGTTTTGTGGTCAATTAGAGGTTCAATTGAAAAATATCACAACCAAGAACCAATCTGCAAAAGGTGTCAAACTACAAGGGTTCAATTGATTAAAATCGACGGTGAAATTGAAGAAAATTAAAAGTTTAATGATCAATAAGGGGGTAAATGGAAGAAATCTGAGATCAAGGATAAAAATGAAAAAGACGCCGAAATCTAGGGCTAAAATTGAAGTTTTCTAGGGACCAAATTGCATGAAATTTAAAGTTTGAAGCCAATCAAAGGTGTATATGAGATAAATTAGCAATCGAAGGACCAAAATAAACTTTACCAAAACATCATTGTTACTGTTCATCTTCTCTTTTAATTTTATCTGAAATGACAACTCAGAGAGGCTACTTTGCAGGAGTATTTAATGCCTTTAACCTCCAGCAAATTTGACAACACCTGAATCAAAATGATCACCTGACATTTGACTACACGCCAGTGTGGTCCTTTTTGGCTGATTGACACCACAGAGGTCATGGTGCCGGCCTAAAGAGGCTAACTTAGACAGCCTTCAACTGACAGATTTGACATTTCATGGTGCCTACTTTGAGCCAATGGTTGGGATCCTTTCCAGCAGAACCAAGGACCAATATTTGACACAATTAAAGACAAAACATCCATCTTCCACCCCTATAAATAGGGGTGCATTTCATGGCCTTAGCATCAAGAAATTCAGGTCTAAAATTGGCAAAAAACTAGCTTTCCTTACTAGTTATTCTGGGATTTTTTCTCCTTCTCTCCGTCGTTCTAGCCACTAACTGCCACCATCTTCCTCATAAACTAGTAGCATGACCGCCAACCAGCTATCTCCACATCAGGAATCACCACGCTAACTTTTCTCTCTTCTTTGTCAGTTTTTTCTTCTTTCTCCAGCACCAGCAACAACGAACTACCATGCCAGCTCCTCCACGAACGACTGCCATCAACCTCTCGTCGACCAGCTCCTAGACCAGCAGCTCCTTCCACACCAGGTCAACTTCCCCCTCTCTTCTTCTTCTTCTTCTTCTTCTTCTTCTTTAGGTTTCACTGTCTTTAAACAATGGAACGAGAATTATAATTCACGCATTGTTCATGCATCTTAGTCACTAGGTTGGGCCAGTGACTGAGTTATGTTGGGATGGACCTGTCTCGACCTAGCCCAGAACCCAAAAAAGAGATTTGCCGGGCCGACTTTAGTCCATGCTTTCTGGTCAATTCGGCCCAACAAGGATGGGCCCAACCTAGTTGGTCGGTCGGGCCCAACCCAATAAATTTAATAATAATAATTATAATAATATATATTATAAAAAAATGAAAAAATTCCAAAAAAAAATTCAAAAGTCCTTTCAAAAAATTATGATTTTCTCACATGTTTTTATTTTATTTTATCAATTTTGCATAATATCGGGTTGTATATTTATACTGTAAGATACAAATCCGATATTAAAATACCCGGTTTTCTTTGAAATATTTATATATTTTAAAAAATTCTCAAACATTTTAAATTAATTTCTTCTTTAAAAAAACAAAAAAAAGTTTTGTTTTCACGTATACGCCTAAATCCTAAAGGTTTTCGAAGCATGTTTTCATTAAAAAAAAACAAAAATTGCATCTTTCTCATATTTAAAAAAATGCAAAAAAATAAATATCATAACCAGTTTATGATTATCCATTAGGATTTGGCTAAAATATCAAGAACCCTTTACCAATTATTTTATATATATTAAGGTTTAGATGTAAACTTTAATATTTGTGGGGTGTAAAACTACAAAATAAAGTACACCCTCAGATACTAAAAATACATAGTATAAAGTAAATGTGATGCTAAAATTTGAACTTTAGAATGGTTTGGATTAAACCCGATAAAGTCGAGACTCTCTAACGAAGGGAGATCTATCTTAGACCTCAGAAAAAGAGCAACAAATAGAAACCCGACCTAGAAAAACAATCAAACAACAATGCAATTTACCGTAGGTAGGGTGTACTGGTGGCGATGCATCTTCCCCTTGCATAACCAGTCCCTTACCCAGACTCTCGCAGACCATAGGTTCCTAGTAACCATAATACTAGGTGGCGATTCCTGAATTTTAATCATAATTTCATGATTAAATCCAAAACTATTTCCTTCCCAACAACAATACCTCATCAAGAGGCACTTTAGCACGTTGTTCCGATGTCGCACCTGCGATAGAAATGAACATGAAATGAGAAGATGACTCATGGCTTTAACATAAAAGGATTGGTCATTTGAATTTCAGCAGCCTCAAGTTACTTTAGTAGAAATTTATGGTGTATGAACTTTCATTTATTATAGAGAATGGTGGTGTTTGTGAAGGTTGTGCATTTGAAAAGCATCATCGATAACCTTTTCCTAAGAGAGTAGCATGGAGAGCCATAAAAGAGCTTGAACTTTTGCATACAAATGTGTGTGGTCTTATGAAAATTCCTTCAAATTCAGTGAAAAAGTACTTTATTACCTTTATTGATGATTATAATAAAATAACTTGGGTGTATTTTATGAGAAATAAATTTGGAGTTTTTAGCATATTGAAGAAGTTTAAAGCACTTGTTGAAAAATAAAGTGGTTGTAAGATAAAAGATTTAAGAAATGATTATGTAAATGAGTGAATGTTAGGTGAATTTAAGAAGTTTTGTGAAGAAGAAGGTGTGAAAAGGTGACAATGAGTTATACTCCACAACAAAATAGAGTATTCAAGGGGAAAATCAAACAGTGATAGAAACGACCAAATTTATATTGTTTGAGAAGGGTCTTCCAGAAAATTTTTGGGTTGAAATGATAAATAGAACAATTTATTTAATCAACATGTGTCCATCAAAAGGTTTAAAAAATCAAACACCATTTGAAGTTTAGAGTATAAGGAAGCCTTCGGTGAATCATCTAAGAGTGATTGGTTGTGTGTTATGCTTAGATTCCAAAGGAAAAAAGATATAAGTTGAAAGAAACTTGTGATAAATTTATTTTTCTTGGCTATATCTTTATGTCAAAAGGCTATAAGCTGTATAATTTGAAAACTAGAAAAGTTCTTGTTAGCAAAGATGTGTTGTTTGGAGAAAAATAAAAATAGAATTGGAAATAAAGAAAAATTAAAGATGATAGTGATTCAACTTTTGATTTAAAGTAGAAATCAATTCAAGAAGAAAAAAGTGAAAAAGAATAAGAGTATCCAAATCCTAGAATAAGTATATCATTATCTTATAACTCCACTTCAAAGAAAATAAGAAGTTTAAGTGAGATATATGTAAGGTGCAACTTTTGCGTTGTTGAACCAGAGAATTTTGAAGAAGCAAGCAAGAAGAAAAAATAGAGAAGAGCTATGAAAGAAGAAATAGAGATGATTGAGAAAAACAACTTAGATGTTAGTTGATAAGCCAAAAGACAAAAAAGTGATCAGTGTAAAGTGGGCTTATAGCATCATCAAAATGGTTCTAAAAGAGTAAGGAAATATTGATGGCTAAAGATTATTTTCAACTGTCTGGAATTGATTTCTATAAAATTTTTGCTTTGGTAGCTCGTTTGGATACCACTAGAGCACTCATTGCACATATAGCTCATAAAGGTTGGTTGTTATACCAGTTTAATGTAAAGTCAACCTTTTTAAATGGGGAGTTTGAAGGGAGAATTCTATGTGCAACACCCACAAGGTTTTGTAGTTAATGGAAAAGAAGATAAGGTGTATTTGTTGAACAAGGAATTATATGGCTTGAAACAAGCTTCAAGAATTTGATACAACCAAATTAATAGCTATTTCATTCAACATGGGTACGAGAGAAGCAAAAATGAGCCACTTTATATGTGAAGAAACAAGGTGAGAGTGATGTTCTTATTGTTGTATTATATATTGATGATTTAGTGAGTAGTAATGGAGGATAGATTAAAGAGTTCATGAAATAACTGATGACAAGATATGAGATGAATTATAAGAGGCTGCTACATCATTTTTTGGGTATTGAGATTTATTAAGATGATGGAGTTGTTTTCATTTGTCAAAAAATAAATGTTGATAAAATCCTTAAAAAAATTAGAATGTTTGGTTGCGAACCTGTTGATGTAATGGAAAGTTAATGAAAGATGATAAAGGAAAGAAGATGGATGTTATTTTTTTTTATAAAAGTTTGATTGAGAACTTATTGTATTTGATAACTACAAGTTCTAATGTAATATTTGCAGCAAGTTTGCTTTTTATGTTCATGAATTCTCCAAGTCACTTTTATATTGGAGCTGCTAAAAGGATGCTTAAATGCATTCAAGACACGTGGATGTATTGATGATACGATAAGTACTTTAGACTATGCCTTTTTTTTTGGTTTAGGTGTGTTTGCTTGGTGTTCGAAGAAGCAACAATCAGTGGCTTAATTGTTCGCTGATTTAGCTAAATAAGAGAAGAATTATGACGGATATGAGGAGAAAAAAGCAAGAAGATACAACAACATCGTTTCTTGACAATAAATCAGCTATAACAATGACAAGGAATCTAGTTTTTTACAGTAGAACCAAGCACATTCACTTAAAGATCATTTCATTCATGAAGCAATTTAGGAAGGAGAGGTCGATATGGAGTTCTGCAAATAAGAGGAGCATAAGGCTAATTGTCACGACCTGAATCCTGGATCCATGAGCGGCATATAGGTAAGGTTCCATACCTATGCGAACCCAAACTTACACACAATCTTATCCTAACTTAATCAGAGTTCAATGCAGCATTAATAACAAAATCAACTTCATAATATAATTGAATTGTCTTAATACAAGAGTTTATATAAGTTCAGAGTTTTGGAGTACTAACTAGACACAAAGGAAATGTACAAGGTACAACCAAAGAGCAGGTTCTGAACGTCCAACAAAATGACATGTTATCAAGCTATAAGCCTGAAAAGGATAAATAATGAGATGGTGAGTTCAACAACTCAGTGAGTAGATAACGTTCAATATATACACACAAGGTAATAAAACAATGAGAAATATATATACTAGTATGGCTCTAGGTTCTTATAGGAAGGTTTCTCAAATAAGCCATAACAAGAATATCATATGGTAAAACTCGTCAGAAAATCAAAATGCAATGAGCATGAGGCTCTGTACTGTGGGATGATCAGTCCACACAGGTTGGTGACTCCCTCAACCAACTAGGGTTCAGATACGATGTGCACAAAGACTAACACTACCCTGTTAGTATGGGTATTCTGACTGGCATACCATATGTTTATAATCATAATCAAACAAGCATATTCATATCTCAAGGCTCAACTCATGACATCAATCAAATAAGGAGCTATCAATTCAAAATTCAATTCAAAATATATATTGGTTCATATAAAGAATTTAGATTCAACAATTGATAATGCTTTATCAAAATAAGGATAATAATCAACATATATATTATCAAGAAGCATGATCCAATTCATATTAACAAATCAAGTATTTATAATATTTCTCATGCATATGGAAAATCATCCACTCACTTGACTCGAAAGCAAACAGAAGTCAAAAGCAGACACTGAAGAAAATCCTACTGACGTCCCGCCAGTAGAATATCAGGATTATCTGAATATAAAGGAGGCATATTCAAGAATGACTTGAAAGAATATTTAACTTATTTAATACATTTAACTAAGGGTGTATTCTGTAATCCTATATGTTTTTGAACTAACTAGTCAATTTTCTCAAAAACCCAAAAATCTAACGGTTTTTCCGAAATCTAATCTATAATAAAAAAAATAATAAAATTGATAATAATCCACTAAATAACCCTCAATTATTCATCAAATTAATCTGGAAAAGGCTAATATTACAGCTAGGGACTAATATGTAATTTATCATATTTTTAGGGCCAAATTGTAATTTTCATCTAATTGGAGGACCAAACTAAACATATTATAAATTCATGAATATAGTGGAATTATGTTCATAATTCATCCTCATTTCTGTCCAGATCATCTCATTATACTCTAGGGACCATTCTGGAATTTTACCAAATTTTTAGGGTCAATTATAATTTTTGTCAAATTGAAGGACCAAACTGAAATTGTCATAAATCCATTACTATACTGAAATTCTGACCATAATTAATCCTCAATTCTGTCCAGAATATCTCATTATGCTCCAGGGACCATTCTGGAATCTTACCAAATTTTTAGGGTCAAATTGGAGGACCAAATTGAAAGTGTTAAATTTTCATATCTATACAGTAATTCTGCCCATAATTCATATGTTATTCTTTTTAGAATCTCGGAATATGCTCCAGGGACTAATTTGTAATTTTTTAAAGTTTGGGGACTAAACCGTAATTTTCATAAATTGAGGGACCAAATTGAATTTTCATCATCTTCAACCTCCAACCCAGAATTTTCACAGATTACCTACTGTTATCCCCTGATTTCTAACACAAATTCACCATTCAAACAAAACCATAACTCAAAATCATCATTTTTATCTACAATCTCTCAAATTCAACTTAACAATCCATTACCCACAACAATCAACCTTATAACATTCAATTTAATTCATCAATTAAACCCAAAACACAAATTTTCGAAACCCAAACATTCATCAAAACTGAAATTAAAGTTCAATTAACATACATTTATACATTTAATAACCTAAATCTTACCTTTAAACTTATTCTTTTCAACTCTTTTCTATTTCCCTTCTAATTCCCTCTTTTCTCTTCTTCCTCTTCTTTCTCCCTTCTCTCCTGCCGTTGCTCTCTCAAATTTTCAGATCCCTCTTTTGTTTTTTTTTCCTTCTCTCTATTTATATTTATCAACTATTGTTCAATTACCACACTACCCCTCATTTAATTTATTCCTACGTCTAAGCCTTCAAGGGCTTTCTAGCCTTTTTCTATCCCTTTAATTCAAAACATTACACTAATATATATCTTTATAAAAACATTGCCGAAGGATAAATTTCAAAAGCTGAGAAATGCACTAGGAGTTCAAATTCAACATGTTAAAGGGAAGAATGTTAAGGTTAATATGCTGTAACTAGTTAGGTTATTGTGACAACTATTTAACCTTGACTTTAGTTAGTTAACTTGTGTTAAGAGAAAGTACTTAGAGTTAGATTAAAAGATGATTAAGATGAACAAATGTAAAGCTGAGATGTGTTGTTTTTTGTATATATATATGGCTGAATGTTCTGGACATGTATGAGAGAAAAAGAAAGAAGAAAGAAAAGAAAAGGAGTGTTAAGTTTCTGCCGTGTTTTTTTCTTTCCTGTTTATGCTATTCTACAGAAAATTGCAGGTCTGATTTTCCCTTTAAGAGATTGTATAATGGTGTTGTTTTGACCACACACAAGCTAGTAACTTAGCCAACAATATTATTATTGTTGTTGTCGTAGTTTTCCACCCATAGCTAACACACTATGAGTCCATGAATAAATTTCTCTCCATTAGCTAACGTGGACTGTTATAGTCATAATACTATTCAAAAAACAGCACATTGAAGAAGAAGAAGAAGAAGAAGAAGAAGAGGCCTTTGTAAATTAAACAACAACAGCCTACTGAGACTGTTACATTTTACTACTCAAAAGCATTTACAGCGTAAATTTGAAAAGAAGAGACAGTATCGATCAGATATTACTTGTGACTACAAAGATTAGATGGTTATATTGATCCAATGAGGTGAAAGAAGCAAAGTAAAAAGATTTGCCTTTTTCCAAAGTCAGCATCAAATGCGTTAAGTTATATGAAGAAGACGGTCCTCTAGAGCAAGAACTCGTTTACAAGTTCACTATGAATCCAGGTATGCTCGCACGACATCCAATATTGGAGCTCGACAAATTGGACATTTTCCACTGCCCTGCCGCAGCCCGTGGGCGCATTTGAGACAGGTGCACATATGCCCACATCTGAAACATATCAGCATCATATCAGGCTATTAATGCAGCTCATGATACTGAAGAAAGTAGCAATGAAGGTTCAAAATGACAAAGGGTTGCACAAGCAAGTACCTATACAGAAAAGAGTCGACCTGCTTTTCATAGCAGATACAGCAGCTACGCTTGTTTGGTCTCCTATCAGGCGCCGAATTCTTTCCATTCCCTTGAACTGTATCAATAATTTCAGACTTGAATTGTTTAACTGGTCATTCTTAAACAGCATAGTAATAAAGAAATATATTGAAATACGCAGAAAAGATTAAGGATGACACTTCTTCTTTCACAACCACCTCCAAGTTACAGTAAGATTAAGGTTTACTGTTGAATACACTACCTAGTAATACCCTCTTGCATGACCAGTGACCAGAAAAAAAATGAAGCAAATATTTGGAGTAAATGTAAAGTAATCCCCCATTTAAAAATTATATATGATACAATATTAGGTTGATTAAATTATTTTAAATGGGATTAGTTTTCTCAGCTCACCTGGATATACTTCCCGCGCCTTCCAGTTGTTCTGAAAATTCATCTGCATTTCCATGCAGCTCTGAATTGATTTTCGGAGTTCTGACATTTCACGCTGAAGTTGCTCCATATGGCCTTTTAAATCGTACACGAATTCCATTTCCTGATCGTTTAGAGTGTTATTTCTTTCCTCGTTAAGTTATTTAAGAACCTGCGAAGAAGGTAACTTCAAACTGTATAGTGAAAAAACTCACAAGTGATGAATGACTTTTAGAGGAAGAGTAACGCCTATCTTGATTGGAAGCTTGAGGTGGAAGAGGTAGGTGCAAAGGTGTAGTTTGAGCCTGTTCACAAAAATCAGCTACTTCATTATCATCACTGTAATTCCATGACCTAAACGGATACGGAGAATGCTGAGATGGTGAGGATTGATCAAAATAGTCAGTGGCTTCCATATATTGATGGCTAGATGGGCTTCCTTCTTCTGATATGCATTCTTCTTCTATTGTCTCTTCTACTTCACTTCTTCCATCCAGTTCTTGTTCTTGTTCTTGTTCACGCTCTTGTTCTTCTTCTTGACTGCCTGCTGGGTGTAAGTGCCTTTGGAAGTAAGACAACATCAGCTGTCCCATTCTCTCCTGACTATCCTCTTCTAGTTCTTCATCTTCTTGACTGGCTCGTCTTTGTGCATGAGACATCATCAATTGGTCTATTCTGTCTCGTAAGTCACTAGCAAGAAAATTTGAGACTGTTCCTCTGCACTTGTAATATGAAGCATCAGATTTATGCACCGTGTAAATCAGTCTATTTCTTATTTTATGGAAACTGCTGTTAGTGATTTTTTATTGGAAAATGAAATAAGGAAATCAAGGCAGACTATATTACCTTTCAAGGAGTTGCCTTATCTCATCATTGTCTGAGCTAGTACCAAGCTTCTCTTCATACCGTGCTTTTCTTTTATCTTCCCAATAACTTCGAGGGCGAGCTATATCACTAAACCAATCATAATTGATTTGTTCAAAATACTCCTCCCCCTCCTCTCCTATTTCATTCTCATCCCAATCATTCAAGGGTGGTGTTGTTTCAGAAGTTTCTGGTGGATCAAAAATTTGAATCAGCAGGCGTGTTCCTTGCCATGTGATACCCGAAACTGCACAAGTTTCTTCAAGAACTTTTTCGTTGACTTCAGATGTGGCTGATGCTGAATTCTCAACTTGGGGTTCACTCTCCTGCTCAGTACTAGTAGAAGTTTCTTGCTGACAACTATCCTGCAGGCTTGTTCCTAGCCATGAGACATCCGAAACCGCATAAGTTTCTTCATGAACTTTTTCAATGACTTCACGTGTGGCTGATGCTAAATTCTTAACTTGGGATTCACTCTCCTGCTCATCACTAGTAGAAGTTTCTTGCTGATAACTATCTGAAGTCAACTCGTTGTGTACGGAAGCATACCTCTGCACAATGCTATTGACCATCTCTGTAGTGCTTCTTGGAGTAGTAGAGTCACTCAGAGTTGTGGCTTGCTCCACTCCTGCACTAAATCTCTCCCTATATTGAATTCGGATTCCAGGTTAGAAAAGGTCTGATAAAAAGAAAGACAAGTAGGAAATATTACATATATTAAATTGGCCAAAAGAAGCTGAAAGTTGCCAAATGTCTCAGCATCAATTCTCTCAGCACATTTGAGTAGAGTTTCTATGGAAGCAACAATTGGATATAGCCTAGAAACATTTCCAAATGGATCCAATTCATACAATATGATTGTTTTCTATATATTCTCAAGTTATGTCCTAAATTTAGATTTCATCAGTCAATAATTCCCAACAAATGCATCCAAATCACACTCTTCGTGATGCGTACTCAAAAATTCACTTGCTGCTGCCATTCTACTTTTACCAATTTGGCAGTGCTATTGCTGATTATTATGATTTGCAAACTTGAATTTTGTTGTATGATGTAAATGACAGATATCATCAACTTGTTCAGTAAATTTAGAACAATGTCTTTGAGGTGACCAATTCACAAAAGCGCATGTGAAATGACACCAAGGAAATAATTTACTTGGTGGTAGACATAAAATTATCATAGAAACAATCTAATTCCAGCAATATGAACATTAGCATTCACTTTGAAAACATAATATTTGCATATAGGTGTTGCCAGGCAGTAAAAATTAGTTTTAAGATGCTATGGATCGATAATTTTGCATTAAAACTGGATGGAATTCACAATTTTACAGATGGTTTTCATCTGGGTGAGTTAACTGCCTATGAAAGCCTAGATATGAATATTGTGATACCTGAGATGCATGATGGTAGACCCTTGTTGTGAACGGTCACCATTGCATGATGTTGTTGATTGAGATGATCGCGGTCGCTGTTGATCTTCAAACGCTATACTACGATGCAGGAATCTCAGACGAAGCAAGGACTATAGAAGCATTAAAGCACACAAATAACTACATGTTTTCAAATGATAAGAACTAAAAAGAAAAGATTAACCAATTGCGTTGCAAAATTACGTTAACTTCTGGTATTGAAATCAAGAAATGAATGAAGAACTTGGCTTCACCTGAATGCGGCCACGTTGAGAAAATTTTGAAACAGCTTGGCGTTCTCCTAACCAGCCAAGCTCTCTATGCCTTTCTTGCTCCATTTGCAAAAGTAAATCATTAAAGGCTTGTCGTCCTCTTATCTTTGGTGGATTTACAACCTGTGGCAAGACTTTCTGCTCTGTCCGATCAGAACCTGAAGAATCCCTACGCTCTCTGGATAGGCAATCACCAGCACTGTTCAACTTCTGATCGTGATCATTTCCATCAGATGTTAGTCTCCTAATGATGTCAACAATCTTAATTTTATCGGGCTCTCCTGCATCTGTATCCCTGAAATGTATGGATGAAGGTGCACTCTTCACCGTGCCACAATCCACAAAAGTGTCCTCTTTTGTACTAGAGTCGGCTATATCAGATTGTCTTGATCTCTCTTCAGCTCTGGATGATGCAGTTTCAATATGGCTAGATGCAGGACTTGTCCTGCTATTGTTCTCTTTTGTAGTAGAGTCGGCTATATCAGATTGTCTTATTCTCTCTTCAGCGCTGAACAGAGCAGTTTCAGTCTGGCTAGATGCAGAGCTTGTCCTGCTATTGTTCAGGCTACGGGACCTATTAAGGCACGCATCCGATCGATGTAGCCTTGCCTCCCATATCTGAACGAGAGAAGAGGCCCCGCGATTAGAACTTTCAGAGTCTTGAGAGTTCTGTTGCATCGGAGAGGATTTCTTCAAAGATGTAATCAACAACCCTGCCTCCTCACTCTGCCTCTCAATTGTTGACACCATTTGTCGAGCCTGCATAGCGGCCCATTGGTCAAGAATTCTCGCTTGCTTGCTTCTCCTAGTCGAAGAATCATTTACATTCTTGGCAATGCTATCTTGGTTAACGGGTAAGCGCCGTAAGTCTTGATGATGATCATCAATACTGGTATTAATATGATTTCTTGGATTGTCATTAGAGGCACCATCAGAAGAAACAGAGATGCAAGTATGGAGATTTTCTCTAACCAATCCTTGAAGATTCTTTTGAAAAGCAACAGCAGCCCTGGCATTGCTCTCTCTATTACATCGTTCATGCCGATTGTGATCTCTTAGAACACAAACAAACGGTGAAGACGAAGCAATCTCAATCTGGGAAGAAGCCATAAGTCTAATAATGGGACATCACGACATAGAATAAAGTGAATGCAACAATTTTGTGCAAGCCATAAACGAGATACAACCCATTTTTCCAGAAAAAAAATGGATGTATGGGGGGCAGGATTGCTAACAAAACCAAACCTCAGAAAATCCAAGCGGTGATTCTGGACCACAAAGAAACGTATGAATCTTGTTTTCAGGATGCTAAACTACCCACCACCAGCAATACAAGTCATGCCTCGGCTTTTATTTCCTAATTTTAGGACTCTATTGTAGAAAACTGCTGTATTGCCTTAAAAATGAATGGCCTGGCGTTGACAGGACGAAAATATCAGAAAGCAAGAGAAAGTCTGGGATAGGGTAGGTGTTATTGAAGGAAACAAATTCTGAGGAAACTTCACACGTAAAATAAAAACAAGTACTCGTGTTTTTGGTCTGGTGAAAGAAAGCAGTCGTGTTTCGTAGGGGTCCGTAAATCCCAAGTTTAGGAAGAAATCAAAAAATCATTGTCATCAGAGAGCAACTCTTTTCTGTACATACCATATGTGTAAACACCTCTAATCTTTTGACTCGACTGGTTTAAATATGCTAATTACTTTATTAGCTTGCCATGTTTTTTACGCTAAGCTTGATTTTAGGGCATCGTTCCACATTCTTACTGTTAGAGATCGGCAACTCACATGCCTATATTGGGTTAATGGGATTTTATTTTGTCTGTGAACATTATCTGATGGGATTCAGTTATCTCTGTGGGTGTGCTTATCAGCCATAAATCTTTTTTTTTTTTTAATTATTCCAACGCTGATTAGGGGAAAAGTGCATCGCAGAAGGGTATACTTACCAGCCAATTCTTATTTAACCATGCGTCTAGCACCACCAAAGAGTGATTAAGGACCTTCACTGACAATTATACTAGAGAGAAGA
>Ga0325402_1001986_pt1 | contig 17559 bp, 18 predicted proteins | sample PopdelMetagenome_22_FD_207212 | JGI IMG/M metagenome (GOLD analysis project Ga0325402, IMG submission 207212) | Populus deltoides microbial communities from Bellville, Georgia, United States - Xylem-PdKOR-R3 | ecosystem: Host-associated > Plants > Phyllosphere > Stem > Wood/Secondary xylem... | reverse complement strand
ATTCCATTTTTTATTAGTGATACAATTATTTTTAATATTAATTTATGTTGGTTATATTCTACAACTTTTAAACTATCCATAAATAATTAATTAAACAAATTAAAATTCATTTTAATAAATAAAAAAAATTAATTTAATAAAAATAATATAGTCAGCAACGGATTTTCGTTGCTGATTGTAAATAATTATTCAATCAGCAACGAAAAATCCGTTGCTGATTTTGTCAATCAGCAACGGATTTTCCGTTGCTAATTACTAAAATTAGCAACGGAAAATCCGTTGCTCATTTTAGCAACGAAAAATCCGTTGCTGGCTTGCTAGCAACGGAATTTTCGTTGCTGTGAAATCAGCAACGGACAAATCCGTTGCTAAAAAATCAGCAACGACAAATTTGCATCCGATATTTACCGTTGCTGATTCCGTTGCTAAATTATTTTAGCAACGGATTTTAGTTTTATTTGCAACGAAATGGGTAGTTGCTAGTTACTACATTTTTTAGTAGTGTTTGCTTTTTTTTTTAAAGTATGTATACTGATATCAAATTACTCTAATGCAGTGTTTATTTAATCTTCAACTTTTTATTATTTTTTTCACCCTCAAAAGATATTTTCTTTAAATTTTTCAACAAGTGGTTTCCTTTTCTTTTCTTTTGTTATTTATTCATTTTTAATTTCATCAACTTGATATTAATTTTTTTTTTAACATTCACTAGAATTTAAATGAATAATGAAAAAAACAATTTTAGCCAAAATATATTAATTCCAAAATACACCTTTAGAGGATCAAGTGACTAACTTGACAAAACTTATTGTGAGGCTTTCGACTTCACTCAAGGCAAAAGACTATGAGATAACAAAGTTGATGAACAAACTTGAGAGCATAAACGAAGGAGGCCAAAGCTCGACTACCAAGGCTCTTCAAGTAGATCAATTACATGTCATTAAGGATTCTACAATTAGAGCTGTAAGGAATATATGCATTATTATGGATGTCTTCTTCACCATGAATCATCTGAAAGAACTTATTAAGGAAGTCATCACGGACCAAATAGAAAGCTTAGTTCAACTCTTGTATTCTTATGTGAAGCCATGCACCCAAAGAATCGACCTATTAAAGATGTCTCTAAGTTATCAACCACCAAAGTTTTAATAATTCGATGGCAAAAGGAATCCTAGGCAACATATAGCTCACTTTGTGGAGACTTACAACAATGTCGGAACTAATAGTGATCTCATGGTCAAACAACTCGTTTGTTCATTCCTTGAAAGGTAATGCATTCGACCGGTACACTAACTTAGAGTCTGGCTCAATTGATAGTTGGGAGCAATTGGAACGCAAGTTTTTTAACTGCTTCTACAACACTCGTTGTATGGTTAGCATGATTGAACTCACCAATGCACGTTAGTAGAACGAAGAGCTTGTCATCGACTACACTCATCGATGGAGAAACTTTAGCCTCAACTATAGAGATTAACTCACCAAAACTTCTAAGCTAGTCATGTGTATTCAAGGGATGCATTGAGGATTTTGCTATATTTTACAAGGCAGTAAACCAAAGTCTTTTGAAGAATTGGCTACTCGAGCACATGACATGGAATTTAGCATTGCGGCAGCTGAAAGCTCATTATTGCATATACAAAGGCCCAAGAGAAATAAGCCTGAAGGTCATAGATTCAGAAAGAGTGCTCTAAAGGTCAAGGGAAAACAATCTTTAGTAGTTAACTCTGCTGCCATAAAGGTACCAACTAGAGTTAAAATGAATGATCTTGCAACATCGGCTACTTTTCAAAAGGGTGAAAGAAAAAAGCCATCCTTGAAAGAGCGACAAGAAAAAGTGTATCCATTCCTTGAATTAGATATATCTAGGATGATCTGCTCGAGGTAAATCTCATTGAATTTCCAGAGGTGAAGCGTCCCAAAGAAGCAAAACAAATGGACAATTTGAACTATTGCAAATACCATCGCTTGATTAGTCATCCCATAGAGAAGTGTTTTGTGTTGAAAGACAAGATCATGAGGCTACATGAGAATAGGGATATCATTTTCAATGATGAAATAACAACCTTTAATATCACAACCATGATCAATTTGGGTCCACACTATTCGTCCCCTACAATAAGTTTTGGCTCATTTGAACCTATAAAATTTGGCATCATTTTACCTACGAGCTTCACTATATCATCAAGTCAAACTTTATACATAATCCTTGCACCTTAAGTTAACAACTTGAAGCTTGATTCACCTAAAAATAACAATGACAAATGATGGACTTTAATCATGCGTGGAAGAGGATGAAATAAGCATATGCAGATGATAAAGCCATCTATAATGAGAATCTCGATGGTGAGGAAGCTAATTAATGAGATGATACGCCGAAATATTCGATGAAAATCCATACCAGTTAGAGAGAAGGTTTTTCCAGCTCAAACCTTAAGAAAGCCCGTTACACTGAATGAGTACATGCCAAGAGAGATGAGAAGGATGGAAAATGTATTTGTTGCTTGCTATCATGCTGATGAAGAGAAAAAGGTCATGACAAAAAGTCATGATGGCTTTTCAAACTTGCCTCACAATGTATGCACCATAGAGATATCATTCAATGATGAAGACCTGTTGTTTGGATCAAAACTCCACGGTAGACCTTTTTTTATTATAGGATATGTCGATGAAAAGATGGTGAATTGTATCTTGGTGGATGATGGTTCGGCTATCAATATATTTCCTATTAAGACCATGAAAGAGCTCGAGATTCCTATATATGAACTCTTCCCAAGTCATCTGATGATTAAAGACTTTAATTAATAAGGGTAAGACACAATGGGAAAGATAAAACTTGTGATACACATGGAAGAATGGAATCCAATGTATTTTTCCATGTCATTATAACATGCTACTTGGACGACCATGAATACATGAAAATGGCATCGTCTCCTTAACGCTCCACCAATTTATTAAGTAGTGTTAAGATGGACAAATGGGAAAGATAATGACAAACACCAATCTCTTTACCATAGCTGAAACCTAATTTACCGATGCAAAGTTTAATTTTAAGTCAACTGTGATGAAAAAACTATGATCCCCACCTAACCATCCAAGAAAGGAAAAAGTTGACTCTAAAAGCTCAAAAGGGCATAAGTCATTTGTAAATGAATGAGTGAGTCATCCAATAAAGAATAAAAGAAAAGAAAAGGTAGTAGAAAACTTTGTAAATGATAAGGTATCACATAAAGCTATGGTACTATAATATATCCTAGTATCAGCAAGAAAAGTGGGTCAATTTTATTTTACTAAAGATGAAGAGAAGATCAATAAGGGGCTTGAAAACTTTACCTTACCATCTACTAATCTCGCATTGAATAATGTTTTAAAACCTTTATTAAAAGGGTTTGTTCATCAGACTGAGTTGGTGGTTACAAATCTTGAAAGACTCTTTAATAAACAGGCGAACAACTTCAATCCCAATGCTTATAAGATTTTAGCCAGGGCTGGTTATAGTCATGAGGACATTAATAAGTCAGCAAAGGATAACAATATGACTCAACTCGAAGGTGAACAAGTTTTTGTAAAGACTAGGAAGGTTTAAAAGGAGAAGAAAACTTCTGGCAAAACTTTAAGGGTTAGTCTTGGATACGAGTCTTCCACATCGCTTCATTTTTATATTAGTAAAGAAGGCTTGTGATATATAAGTTTGGAAGAAGTGAAGGACAAACAACAAAGTCAGCCTACACCTCTTGAAAATATAGTTTGGGATCATCTTGGTGTGACTACAACTCATGCTTATGTTTTTGTTAGGATTAAAACCTAAAAGAATGGAAGAGCACTAAAATGTACATCAGTCTTCACAAGACTTGGATAATCCAAGTTAAAAGATGACAAACATATACTCGATCATCAACAAAATTTGATGGAGGGTTCAAATGATTCTTGTAGCCAAATACCTTTACGTATGAAGAGACAATGCAAATGGGTGGTGAGTGCTGAGGCGATATGGAAAGGGAAAAATATACAACAATGATCACAAACCCCTCTAATAAAGAGAAAGAAGATGAAATAATATATCTCACTTTAAATCACATCACTATTGAAGAATATGATAATGATAAGCTTATCATTAAAGAAGATGTTGGGGAGGCTCTGCCCACCTTTGAATCAGAAAATAAGCCAACAATGGATGAGCTTAAAGAGATTAACTTAGGCACCGTTGAAAACCTGCGCCCACCTTTTATCAATGCAAACATATCACCTGAAGAGGAAATGACTTACATGGAACTTTTGATAGAGTATCGAGATATCTTCGCTTATCCTATGATGAAATGCCAGGTTTAGACCTAAAGGTTGTTGTCCATCAATTAGTAGTAAAAAATAGGACAAAACTTGTAAACAAACCCAACGCCACTTTCATCCTGTACTCATCTCATAAATTGAGGCTGAGTCAGCAAATTTATCCAAGCAGGTTTCATTCATGAGGTTAAATATCCTACATGAATTTCAAATATCATGCTGGTAAAAAAGAAGACTTGCAAAATCTGTGTTTGAGTGGATTTTCGAGACCTTAACAATGTTTATCCCAAATATAACTTTTCATTTCCAATTACCAAGATCATGATCGATGGTACCATAAGCCATGAGAGATTAACCTTCATGGATGGTTCATCTGGCTATAATCAAATTTGAATGGTACCCACAGATGAGGAGAAGATAGCATTTCAAACTCTTAAAGTGATATATTGCCATGAAGTCATATCTTTTGGCTTAATGTACCACTTATCAAAGGGCGATGCAGAAGATTTTTGATGATATGCTTTACTAACAGGTTGAATGCTATATTGATGACCTCGTGGTGAAATCAAAAGAAAAGGAAAATCATTTGCAAAATCTTTGTTTGGTATTTGAACGGTTACGTTGATTCTAACTAAAAATAAACGCACTAAAATATGCATTTGGTGTGTCATCGGGTAAATTCCTAGGATTTATAGTTCGATATCGAGGAATTGATATTGAAAGAATGTTGGAGCCAAAAAACATCCACGAGTTGAAAAGTCTCCAATGAGCCTATATGCGGAGATTCATTTCTAACTTAGCGGGTTGATGTCAACCATTCACCCACTTGGTGAAGAAGGATACATCATTTTATTAAGACGAAACTTGTACTAATTCGTTCAACAAGATTAAAAAGTAGTTGAATCCACCTGTTTTACAAGCACTGATACCGAGACACCTATTTATCCTCTATATTGCAGCTCATATATGTTCCTTAGAAGTGTTATTATCATAACAAAATGATGAAGGTAAGGAAAGTGCTCTCTAATATCTTAGTCGGACGTTAAATGGGGTTGAACTGAATTATTCTCCGATAGAGAAGACATGTCTAGCATTAATGTTTGCAATAAAAAAAAGTTAAAGCATTACCTTCAAACAAATTCAGTATGACTAATATCTCGAGCTGACCCTCTCAAGTATATCATCTTAAGGCCAGTGTTATTAGGAAAATTGGCAAAATGAGTTTTATTGCTTCAAGAATTTGAAATTATCTACGTCTCACAAAAGGCGATCAAGAAGCAAGCACTAGTTGATTTTCTTGTTGATCATCCTATTCTCGATGAATGAAAGTTCTCTGAAGACTTGCCTGATGAGAATATTTTGTTTATTGAAATATTAGAACCATGAAAAATATTCTTTGATGGTGCAGCATGACAAAATAAAGCCAAAGCTAGGGTAATATTCATTACACTAGAAAGAGAGGTCTTGTTTTTCTCTTTTTTCACATACCTTGTTCCAATAAGATGGCTGAATATCATGCTTTAATTCTTGGGTTGGAAATGGTGGTGAATATAAAGATGTCTCACCTTAAAGTTTTTAGAGATTCTCAATTAGTTATTAGATAACTCCTCTCACTTTATGAAGTCAAGAAGGCTGAATATCACATATCACAAGTATGCATTAAAACTAATGACATCACTTGATTGTGTTACTTTAGAACATGAAAAGAGAATAATAAAACCGATACCATAACAAATCTGACATTAACATGAGCATCATGTAATGAGGAAATAAAAGTCATCTTATGTCAAAGATGGGTCATTCCACCGATGACTCATGACATAGAAAAGAAAAAACAAATGACTGCAATTTCTATCTATAAGATAGAAAAAGAAGACTAGTGCCAGCTGTTTTTCCTCTATTTGAGACATGGTAAACTATCAAAAAACCTATGTTATATGACAGAGATGAGGCAAAGAGCTTCTCACTTCATATACTTTCAAGGCACTCTTTAGCGACACTCTTTTGATGGAGTCCTTTTGTGTTGTCTCAAAGAAGAAAAGGTTACAAAAGCACTAGAAGAAACACACTCAGGTATTTATGAATCACACCAATCAGGTCCTAAACTTCACTTTCGAATAAAAAAAAGGGGTATTACTGGACTACAATGGTGAAAAAATGCATAAACTATGCTAGAAAATGCTAAAATTGTCAATTGCATGCTAATTTTATCTACTAGCCACCTGAGCCTTTACACCCGACAATTGCTTCCGACCCTTTGATGCTTGGGACTTGATGTGGTAAAGCCATCACTAAAAAGATTTGGGGGGTGTCTTTAAATATTGGTCGCAACATATTACTTCTCAAAGTAGGCAGAAGTTGCAACATTAAAAGAGGTCAAGAAAGAGGTAGTTGTAAACTTCATTCAAACAAATATCATCTATCATTATAAGGTACCGAGATATATCATAACTGATAATGGAAAAAAGTTCTACAATACAACAATGAACAAGTTGTGTGCATAGTTTGGTTTCAAACAACATAACTCTTTTATGTACAATGCTTTGACTAATGGCTTGACAGAAGCTTTTAACAAGACCGTATGCAATATTCTAAAAAAAGGTGGTGAATTGCTCAAAAAAGGACTAGCATGATATAATTGGAGAAGCGTTATGGGCTTGTCGTATTACATTCCGAATGCCAACTCAAACTACTCCATTTTCCTTAGTATACAAGGTTGAAGTTGTTCTTCCACTAGAATGTCAAATTTCATCTCTAAGAATTGCGATCCAAGAAGGACTCTCCGATGAAGATAATGTTCGTCTATGCCTAAAAAAAACTTGAAACTTTAGATTAAAAGCATCTTGAAGCAGAACAACGATTAAAATATTATCAAGCCTGAATTTGCAGAGCTTTCAACAAGAAGGTGTAACCGCGGTTATTCCAAGTAGGAGATGTTGTCATGGTATTACGATGCCTAATAATCATGTCAAAACACATAGGCAACAAGTTCTTCTCCAAATAGGATGGTCCTTATGTGGTTCAAGAAGTTTACATGAATGAAGCTTCCAAAATCATCAATGAATAGAATGAGGATTGGGCCTATCAATAGTAATTCTTAAAAAGATATTATGCTTGAAATCTGATATAATTTCTGGTCTACATGAGGTAAAACTGCGAACTACATAAAAAAACAAAGAAAAAAAATTGAACAACATTATAACTTGATCCTTTATTCATAAAGGTATGTAGGCAACTTGAAACTTGTTTTGAGTAAAGTCACGCAAGAAAAAATAATTGACAAAAAAAAATCTTTTGAACGACGTTATGACTTAATCCTTTATCCACAAAGACACGTAGGCAACTTAAGAATTATTCTAAGTACAGTTGTGCCATCCTTTAAAACTATTCGAACCCATATGATTGTTCGCACAAAAAAATAGGGGTAAAAAACCTAACAACACAATCATAACTTAGAAATTCAAGTAACAAGATGCAAGCATGGGAAAATTATAGATTTTATTAATAGAAAGAAGAATTTTATTACATAAAGCGTGTATTCTCAATATAAAGTCATAAACTAGTTTTACCAAAACTAAAAAGCATTCCAAAGCATGAGAAACTATCGATATACTATGGTTTCCAAATATGTCCTTTTAACCCTTTTTATTTGGTCTCCAATAATCCTCTTAATTTTTAAAGAATAACTGCGTTAATTGCACTTATCAAAGGAGAAGTGGATATTGTGGTGATCTCTGCTCGAATACCAACGTGATTACTTTTATCTTAGAAAGCTCTTCATCATGCGCTTTGAGGGATGACTCTAACTCGGTCTTTTTGCTCTGCAGCTCCATCATTATTTCCTATATTTTTGTTATCTCAGCATGAGTGATGAAAATAGATCTAGATGCCTCCTCCTCAAAAGCTTCAGAATTTTTTAGCGGCATTTCAATCTTTTCACAGTTTAAGGCTTGCTGCACTGATGTCATCATAGTAGATAGTGAAGACTCTAAGTGGATAAGTTTTTTAGCATCTCCAATCACCTTAGTCACTATTCTTCTGATAGAGGAGCAATCAACCTTTATATCTTATATGGAGTGGAGGATCTTCTCAACTTCATCAGCTAAGTTAGGAATATAATGGACCGGTGTGCAAACAATCTTATTTCTAATGCTCTCCCAACACTTTATAGTAAATTCAGATCTTATATCACCTATTATGTCATTTACATAATACCTAGTAACTCTCGAAGGCTCAAAGGCAATAGTAGGTCCAGGAGTACACAAGTTAGTCCTTATATTATTAAGGACTGGTGGAGGTGGTGTTGTAGATTGATGATTAGACTGCTCATGTGGTAAACTAGATGAAGGATGAGAGTTTCCAATCCCAACAGCTAAAATATTGAAGGGATTAGGGCTAAAAACAGAAGCAACACTCATTTCTAGCCCACTATACATATCAAAGTCATTCCCCAAGTCCTATTAACCAAACTAAAACAAAGAACAACAAAAAAGGGAAGGTTAATATATGATAAGTAACATGAATTTAAGAGCAATGAAAGTGTCAAACCAATTCGCAAGGATTGAACAAAGAACAACATTATTTGGCATGATTCCATGAAAAAAACTCAGTTCGCAAGGATTGAACACCTTCTTGGTATGTTTTAAATGTTTCCAATGATGATTACTGTCTTCATGTTCACTATCCTCAACATTTAAAATTGCTTTAACATCGTCTTATTTCTCCTCCTACAGACATATTATAGTGAGCATCTTAATAAAAAAAATAACGAGGCACATAAAAAAGGCAAGTGTTCATTTATCAATTGTGGAGAAAAGGATTGTGCACTCCTTTCCTTTGCCCTTGAGGAGTTAATGGATTTCTTCTTGAGATGTTCTTTTGCAGCATTCACTCCCTTCGTACTAGAAATCATAATTTGTCTTTTTTATGTGGGAACATGTTTGGGTACCTTTTTCCTTGCCTAAATCAACATCAATTGCCTTATTGTCTCTTTTATGGGTAGGAAAATTTTTTTTCTTTTTTATTAAGCTAGGGTCATTTTTTTTCTTTTGCCCCCGGGAATACTGTAGCAACATCAGTAGGACTTTTGAAAATGACTTTCATCTCAGGAGGACAAACTTTAGACCACTCTAAAACCCATCAGTCCATGTAGAGTTTAGTCATCAAAAGAAGTCTAGTACTTGAAGGCAACAGAAGCTTGCACAGAGAATGAGTGTTCAGTTTAGTAAAGTTATGCCAAAGTTGAAACACATCTTTTAAGGTTGGAATCCCAGTTCTCCTTTCATTGTCATAGGGAATATGTTGGCAAAATCCAAACTATCTACTACATCTATCAGGATAATAGGGCTTAATAATAGAAGTATCATCATAACAGAAAGTCAAATAGCCGAATCAAATACATATAAAGTAGTCACTCTTGAGGACCGATAAGTTGTCATCATCATGCAAGACAACCACTTTAACCAGGGGAAGTAATGCACGATATATGATTCTCTTAGGATTTCTGAAAAGAGCATTAGCTTGAGATTCTTTAAAATGTTTTGCTAACCCCTCGCCAGTATTTTGTCATCCCAATTGACTTAACAGGGCTAGTGGCTATTTGATGAGTGCCAAATTTTTATGTAAGCCAACTGCTGAGAAAATAAATACAAAAAGGGATGTCTCGTGCAATCACACCTAATACATATTGGATCTTCTTTAGACTTTTGGAAATACTTGCTAGAACTGGTATCGTGAGATATTGCCTTTCAGTAGTCATCATAGATGTTACTTTGAAAGTACTAGGATGAATGAAACCAGCATCTTTGCTAGGAAATATAAATTTACATAGCCAACATGAAAGAAAAGCCACTAAAGAAACTTCATCCTGAATATGAAAAAGAACTTTAAGCTTTCTAAGAAGATGTATGAAATTGCTAGAGCGAATACAAGATTTGTTGATTAAGCCAGATGGATAAGCAATCTTATTAGATTCACTAGACTTACTCATAGAGAAAGACACCTTGTATCTAAAGTCATCTCGAAACCAAAAATCTACCCAATCTTGAAGAGTCATTACATAGTCACATTCTTTATGAAAGGGAATGAATAGATACTTACAGCTTTTTGGAAGAAAATAACATCTTTTCTTATTAGCTTAATTAAGTTCATTAGCACAAAGGATGACTTCATCATAAAAAGTGCCAAAAATAAAAGGATTTCAATGGTTGTAGAAAGAATGGATAACATTCATCTGTTAGTTATATGTAAGAAAAGATGCAAAAATGGTTTCTCGAATATGTGCCCTCTTAAAGATTGACTCGTAGTGTTTCAAAATATCTTTTGTTCATTCCTAATGCTTGAGAGTATACTTAAGTGCATCAAAAATTAGGAACTAATCCTTGTAAGTAGCATCTCCAGCACGTTTGTGGTAGTCTAGTGGTGGCAGATCAATTGGAAAAGTTATCGAATATGGAAAAGAGGACTGAAGTTGTAAAACTTCTTGAGGAAATCACTATGACTATAAAGTTCATAAGAAGTCTCAAATGACCATAAAGTTAAATGCTTGATTCTTTTGGAAGAACACTTCTTAGTGAATGGATTAATAGCTGGTTTGTATACGTAAAGGCTTGTATAACGATACTTCTCCTCAATTACTAAGAACTTTTTAGAGGAAGAAGAAGAATTCCTGAAAGTCACCATCTAAAAAAATTATGTATTAAGTGCATATTTAAAAGAAGGGATAAGGAACAAGATTACAAGTCCAACGATGCTTATAAGTCCAAATATATATATAGCCAATGCTACTGGTAAAGAAGAAAGATGGCAGTTGATGATTTTGTACAGACTACCATTCACTTAACGTCGCCACTGTCAAAGATCATCTTTCCATTCCAACAGTTGACGATATGTTGGAAGAATTATATAGTGTCACTTTACCAAGTTAGATATTAGAGCCGGCTATCATCAAGTAAGATTAAATCCTTTCGATGTTATTAAAACTACTTTCTGTACTCATAACAACCGTTACAAATATCTCGTAATGCCTTTTAGCCTTTGTAACGCACCCTCGATATTCCAGGCCATCATGAACTCAATATTTCAGCCTTACCTTTGAAAGTTCGTTTTGTTTTCTTTTTAAAGATATTTTGGTCTATAGTCCTACTTGGAATGAGGATTTGTTGCATGTTAAACAAATGTTGGAAACTTTACGATAACACCAACTCTTTGCCAAGACAAGCAAGTGCATGTTTGACCAAGAGGAACTAGAGTACTTGGGGCACATTGTCACATATTAGGGAGTGAAGGTATATAATAGTAAAATTGCAACCATGGTCGTATGGCCACTCCCTACTATTATTTCTGAGTTTCATGGATTTTTAAGCCTAACAGGATATTATAGGAAATTCATTTAAAATTACTGCATCATAGCACAACCCCTGAACAATATGCTCAAGAAGGGAAAATTTGGCTGGAATGAAGAAGCCGACACAACCTTTCTGGTTCTCAAACAAACAATAACAACTATATCTATGTTAGCTATGCCTAATTTCAATGACTCTTTCACCATTAAAACCGATGCATTTTGGGACAGAATTGACACAGTTTTGTCACAACAAGGCAAACTGATAGTGTTCATGAGTCGAGCATTGGGGGTTACAAAAAAAATCCTGGTCTACTTACGCCAAGGAGATGCTGACCATTGTAAAGGCCTTACGCTTATGGCGTCCTTATCTCCTAGGAAAAACATTCTTCATTCTCTCACCAACCAGTGTAGCTTGAAATATTTCTTACAGCAATGTATGGGTACGCTTGAACAACAGATGTGGGTAGTCAAGCTTTTGGGCTACGATTACGAGATTCTTTATCACTCGGGTTGTGAGAATTCAGCAGCGGACGCCCTCTCATGCAGGTCTGGTAGTCCAGTTCTTCACCATCTGCATATGCTGACAGTGACCGTATGGGATGAAATTCAAAAGGCTTATGTGAGAAACTTTTATGTCCAATCTCTAACTTGCCTGGCCAAGGATCAACAAGCTAGACCGTATGTATGGCGTAAAGGGTTGCTGTTCTTTAAAGAAAGAGTGGTCATACCTTCTCAGGCAGCATTACAGGCACAATTACTCCATGAAATGCATGATACGATAATTGGAGGACACTCTAGGGTCTTCCAAACATTCAAGAAACTAGCCCAACAATTTTACTGGCCTAAAATGTACTAGGCAGTGAAGAGTATATCAAAAAATATGGTTGTTGACTGTTTGAGTAAGTCTTCTCATTTTCTATCCTTAACTCATCCTTTTACTGTTAAAGTCATGGCTGAACGGTTTGTAAAAGGAGTCATTAAATTGCATGGCTTACCCAAGTCCATCATTAGTGATCGGGACCCTATTTTTATCAGCAAATTCTGGCAGAAGTTCTTTCACATGTCAAAAACCAAACTACAACTTAGTTCCACCTATCATCTACAAACGGACGGACAAACAGAAGTTGTTAATCGCTGTATTGAGCAATACCTCTGGAGTATGGTTCATTAGTGGTTGTGCAAGTGGAGCAATTACCTTCCATAGGCTGAGCTATGGTACAATACAACTTATTATACGTCCATGAGAATGACCCCTTTTCAGGCACTATATGGACGTTTACCTCCTATAATTCCCATTTACCACAATGGGTGTTCTTCCGTGCAGGAAATAGACCAAAGTCTAGAGGTTTGAGACGAGTTATTGCAACAACTCAAACGTAATATGGAAACTTCCATTAATTGCATGAAGCAAATGACGAATAAAAAACATTGGGATGTTTCCTTTGAAATTGGGGATCTAGTGTTTCTTTAGCTGCACCCCTACAGACAACAGACCACCTTCAAACAAGCCCACCAGAAGCTAGCTAGTCGCTTATACAGACCATATCTAGTGATAAAAAAAATTGGTGTCGTCGTGTACAAACTTCAACTGCCAAAAGGTGCCCGCATTCATTCTGTCTTCCACGTATCACTCTTAAAAAAAATGCGTCGGTGAGTTTACAATGCCTTCAAAGGAGCTGCCGCCCGTTACTTATGACGGGGCAGTTATACTCGAACCTCAACATATCCAGGACACTCGTTGGGTCAAACGAGGAAATAAATTTGACAAATAAACTTTAGTCCAGTGGAAGCATCTACCTGTCGAGGATGTCACATAGGAGACCTATCAATCTTTACTTGAATGATTTCCTTCTCTGGACGTTGGGGATGAACTTCCACTTAATGGGAAGGGTATTGTTAGGCCATGTCAATCTCAGAGGGACCTTAAGCCAAATCCCAAATATTTGGGATGAGTAGGGGGTGTGAGGGGCTATTGCATGAGCATGCATGCATGCAACTTAGAAAAGGGATGGATTGGGTCGTGGGGGTTAACGTGCAGAAGTGTAGCAGGAAATAGTCTTCCATTGTTGCGAGTTTAACACATCCAAAGTTGCGAGTTTTATATCATTTTATTTTCGTTGTGATTGTTCTATTTTACGCTTTGTTAATTCTTTGTTTTATGTGGGTTGAGTCCATTTTGATTATTGTTAGTTTTCTTTGTAATTCGGTTTATTTGTTTGTTGTACAGGGCTTGCTTATTTAAGCAGCCAATGCTTTCGTTAAGGAATTCAAGTATTTGCATTCAACTTGTGGTACATTTCTCACCTGAAGAGAAAACAAACTTTATTAGCACTTTACACTTTGCGTTGTTACATCAGATATTGCAATATTTGATTTTATAACTCACCTATGAATAACTCTTCTTTGATAGAGGAAGAAATCTAAGGGGAAACAAGAGATGGCAACGAAAACGAGAAGGTAAGAGAGTGTCTCGAGATGGTGCTTCGATGGAATTATCGGTTTTACAATAGGAGCTCTTGGTCTAGTATCACGCAGTTATCAGACTAGAAATTGAATCACTAACCACTGCTTGAGTCATTGGTGTGAGATAGACTACTATAGAATTAGAATAAGTTGTTGGCACAAATAAGCTCTTATAGAAGAATAGCTTCTAGTGCATAGAACGTTAATCAATAGTGAAAGAAAATAGTCTTACCGGCCGGTCAAACTTATTGGTTATTATTCATGTATAAAGATAAATTTTATTTAGTCTCTAAATATGCAATTGTTTCAAATGAGTTACTGAACTTTGATTATATTATTTCATTTGATAAATGTCAATCAAAATTGGTCCATAAATTTTCAATTTTGACTATTATATTTTTTTTTCATAACAAGATATATCCATTTATTGTGAAAAATTAATCAATCAAAAATATATTTAAAGTATCAAAACCCTCTCAACCATATTTTCAAGACATGCCCGCTTATTTTTAAAAGTAAATAAACTTGTCTAGAAGGGGCATTTGTAGAAACCAAAATTTTCTACCAATCAAATTTCACCATGTGCGATTTTTATTTTATTTTTATATGAAATGATAAAATAAAATTGAAATAAACAACTTTAAAAATAAATGAGCCTTCGTATATCTCTTGGTCAATGAGAGGTTGACACATGGAATGAGAAATTCAAGATATCTTGTTATAAATACAAGATCCCATCAATAAATATTAACCAATAAAATCATGTCATTTGACATTGAAAAAGAACCTGAGCCCTACAAACCTATATAAATAGAGAGTCTTAACCTAAAAAAGAAGCAAAAAAGGAATTCTTGGAGATACAAATTCTCTTCAAGATAAGCTCTTTAAGCAAAAAAACTTTCTCTTGAAGTAAGAAAGTTCTCTCAAAAGTTCTCAAGCCTCCATCATCTACACTTGAAGACTACAAAACACAAAACTCTATTGGTTCAAGCCTAAACACCTCATAACAATTCTTCAACAACACTTTGAAGACAAATCAAATGTACTCTTCAAAACATTAAATCATCAAATCTCGCTTCGCAATACACAACAAAATTCGAGTTCTTGCAAAGCACAAATCTTGACTTCATTTCACAAATAAATGAAGTCACAATATATAAAATCCAATGAAAGAATCAGATGATTGTCTTATTCTTTTGAAATAATATTTTAGATAGAGATTGTACCCAATCATATATTTAATAAAATCATATATTTATACATGTATGCTTGTTTAATTTCAAGTGCTCAAAATTATGTCTATAAAAACTTAAGAAATAATTTTTTTTAAAAAAAGAACAATTACCTATATTCCATTGTATCTTTTGATGTTTTTACACTCCAGCTCCATTCTTTAAAAAATACAATTTACATCTTAGGTTAAAATAATTTTTAAATTTAGACCAAAAAAAATCAATCCTCGTATATAATATAACATAACAATCAATTTTCTCTTAAAAAAAACCCAAATTAATTTCAAAATCTAATGGATTTCTTCTCTCTTCTTCAAGAACACAATATCTCAATAAAATAAAAACATCATCTTCGATATTTAATTTATTTATTTTCATTAAAACTTAATCACCTAACAACTGAAAATGCCATTATAATTCAAATCTCATTATTTAAAATTATCACCAATTTGGTTTCAACAAAGTGTAATTGCCATTAGGAAAATGAGGATTTGGTGTAATGGTATTGTGAGTTTTGATAGCTTGGTTCGATTCTCTCATATTCTCTCCATATATAGAATTAGCAGTGGTATGGTAGTTTGAGGCTTGATTTTCTAAATGGGATTTGTGGAGTTAGCTGTTAGAATAGTGGGACTTACAGAACTTTGTTTTTGTAGTTTAGAGGAAGGAAAAGGAACATGTGATGAATCGAAGAGGTTTCATTATTGAAATGAATCTACTGCCATCGTTTATTTACTCACTCCCTAAGAAATCAATTATTCAAGTCACATTTATTTACATGTGAAGGTAATTTTTGTTTTTTTTATGTTTTTTAAAAGAGTATAATTATTTTGATATTTTAAAAGATAAAATCAACACAACTCTTTTATGATAGATTTTTTTTTCATATGATCGCTAGATGCCTAGCCGTTTTGGTTGTTCCTTGTTGAAGGCTTCTTATCTTGGGAGGTTATTGTTGGGTTGATCAATTTTACCAGTTGGGTATGGCTTGATGGCATGTATCCTGTAGTGTGCTATTAGCTGCTTTTAGCTCTTGTTTTACATGAGGCAGGCTATTGTCTAGGCTTAGCTTTTGTTTATTTGGGCTGGCTTGTGGTTGCATGTTGGCCTTGTCCAACCGCTATCTTGAGTGTTTTTAGCTCTTGTGATTCCTCTTACTTGGTTGTATGAGGGTTATTACATAGAGGTGGTTTTGAGTCCCTGTTGCAGGATGCGTTTGTCTCCTGCTATGATGGCCTATAGTGCCTGTTTGTTAACCTTGCTAGTTTGATATTTTGTTCAGGGAGTATGTTTCTTTTTTTATACAAAGAAGTCTGCTTCCTTTGTTCTCTTGTTTGTACATGTCTGTATATCTTGATTCGCTAGTCCTCTAGCTTAGTTTTGTTTTGATTTATAAAATTTCTTACATTTAATAAAAAAACTTTATTCAAGTCACATTTATTTACATATGATGGTCATTTTGGTTTTTTAATTTTTTTAAAATAGTATAATTATTTTGATATCTTTAAAGACAAAATTAACATAACTCTTTCACAATAGATTTGTTTTTCATTTTACATTGAATTTATTATATATTCAGAGGTTACTCATGAGAATTTTTATAGTTCATATATATTAAATATTATTAAAGAAATATTGACGAGTGTGGATGACCCCGTGCCATTAGGTCAGTGCATGCAAAGTCATCCATCCTTCAAACACTGCTTTCTAGGGTGGCATATAAAAGGTATCGATGCCCTTACACAATGGCGTGGCGCCTAGACCATACACGCCTTTAGTTTCGCGCCAACCACTATTTTTTTTTTCTTATTCTTCTACTCCTCATATTTAGTGATAGCCCCTTTAAAATTTTAGACCAACCCTTTCAAAGTTTTTTTCCCCTTTATATTTGGTCCCTTTTTATTACTATTTTTTTTTTTTGAATAAGCAATAAAATTACAACTATTTTTCAATTTCTCTTCCCCCCCCCCCCATTTTATTTTTTAATCTTTCAAATTTAATCTTTATTATTTTTATTTTTAATAAGCTATAAAATCGCAAATATTTTTCAATTTCAACCCCCTTCTAGTTTGTAATCTTTCAAATTTAGTCCTTATTTTTTTATTGTTATTTATTTTGTTTGGGGTTATTTTTTATATAATCTCATCCTTAATTTGATCTCTATTCTTTTTATTGCTATCTTTGTTTTTTCTTTGGAATGTTTTTAAAATTTTTATTTTTTCATGATTTCCTCCTTCA
>Ga0325402_1001974_pt1 | contig 17596 bp, 13 predicted proteins | sample PopdelMetagenome_22_FD_207212 | JGI IMG/M metagenome (GOLD analysis project Ga0325402, IMG submission 207212) | Populus deltoides microbial communities from Bellville, Georgia, United States - Xylem-PdKOR-R3 | ecosystem: Host-associated > Plants > Phyllosphere > Stem > Wood/Secondary xylem... | reverse complement strand
GTTAAATATTCATGACAGAAAAGGCAACATTAAAATGCCATATATCACACAATATAAACATTAGGCAAGCATTTTGCAGCAACTTGGATTGAAGTTATCGCATTAATTTTCTGATTTGTTTATGAACTTATGCAGTTTTTCTGCATGGTGCTTAGGATCAACATTGATTGCAATGCATGTTACAGGAAAGTAAGGAAAGCCCTTCTTGATATGCAAGGTATACATATTTTCGTTCCTGCCTATTTTACAAAGATATATCTCAAGTTCAATCCAAAGCATAATTTGATTTTTGTTATCCATTTGTAAAGTTAGAGACACGTTTGATAGAGAAAAAGCAGTGCACGGTAAGTAATGGATAAGCATTTTTTTTGTTTTTACCTGTATCCTCTGTTTTAAAAGAGTATCAAGAGATAGAGTAATAACCCAGTATATTCGGTTTCAGCCAAACACTTAGCTCAGATATATATGGGTCTAACAAGCTGTCAGACCTACCATTTAAAGCAAACCTCATGATCACGCAACCTACAATCAAGACTGTGAGTTAATCCTAGAATGACAAAAGAGGTCTCATAAAAGTATGATACAATAAAAACATATCCTAAGGTATCAGCACTATTAGAATGAAGTTGAATGACGCTACGAAGCCAGATAATCTTTAATAAGTTAGATTCAGTTTGTTCAAGAACCAAATAATATAAGAATCTCTCTCACACGTTAAACTGAAATGTTCAAAAGTATTATTCATCAAAATTTTTTAAATTTAGGCTTTATATGTGTTTAAATAGTTCTAAGAAATTAACCCTAATGGATATACCATTATGGACTGAATTGACCCACTTACAAAAATTGGCCCAAAACCTTTAATAGTAAGCCCAAACCCGATCCAAACAAGCATTGGATCTCGACTGAAAACCAAAGTATTAATTAAGCTCAAACATATAAATAAAAGTCTGGACAATAGCTTGTTGGTGACACAAAACAAGATAAAATATCTTAATTTTCTAGCTTAAATAACTTTTGGTTGAGATCCACCTTCCTAGATACTCTAGGATTGCTTAACCAACTTTTAAAGTCCTTTAATGCTAGGAAATCTAATCTGAAAAAGAATTTAATTGCTATAGTCTTCTTTCCTTGTAGGACTAAGATTTCCCTTCAGAACATGAAAAATAATCTTATAAATTAATTCTCTTTGGAGCCGCCCATCACTTTCATTCCTTGACTAGGAGAATTAAATCTTTACAATTAAATAATCCTTCAAAGTGTAGGATTCAGATATGACAACCTCTTTTAGTTTCCTTGCATGATTAGAAAACTTCCTTCTTTGTTGCTAAATATTCTTCTAAATAATAGGGACAATAATGAACGAATTTCCCTTTCAAATTTAGGAGAATAATTTTTTGATCCATGTAAGAAAAGGATTCCAGCATATTAATTAGCCCAAGCCAACTTTGAACTCCACGTGGCCCAAACTCATACTCATTAATATAACCCGAATTAGACATAATAGAAGCTCCTAACTTTGTTGCCTAAATCAAACCCATACATGGGCTAACCTGATTTGGACGAATGAATCATCAAAGAGAATGGATTGAACCCATCATCATGCATAAACAAAGGCTAACTAAAACTATCCCATGCCAAAAACCCTTCACAGCCGAAGGGAACATAAGCTAAATTTCAAGGAAAAACACAATCTTGGCCGAATGGCCTCCCTATCAAACCCAAGCACAAAATTGAAAGCCCTTCACGAGAATCCATGGTTGAACCGTATCATTAGCTCTCTCTTTAAAAAGATTTGTCCTCGAATCTTTAATATGAATAATGATTGTTTCATACGCTTATTGTTTAAGTCTTAAGAATACCTTTTTTGCTAACACTTGCCTCCAACAACAACACTGTATGGATATAGTGGTTGATAAGGATTTCAAATAAGCACGTCTTACTAACCACTTACGCATATACTTTTAAATAATAACCATAACTGCCCTTTTTTGTTTTTCATGCTTGCGGCGCTAATTAGTACTTAAAAGTATAGTTTTATCAAGGTTTTTATATCATCATTTTGAACTTGAAGTATCAATAACTCCTTAACTAAAGCATGTTTTATAATAACAAGTCTGATACCATAAGATACCTTTAATTTATGGTAAATGTTCATATTAAATGCAGGCCTATCATATAAATGAAAGGATTGATTGATGAGTTTAAGTACGAAAATCAAAAGAACAAAGAGAGGGCCAAACTTAGAAAAGAGATGCTAGTTCAATCCAAACTGGAACACTGTTCGGTAATTGGGTCATATCTGAAGCTGTAGATCTTGGATTTAGGTCTGCCTTATATGGATGGAAAGCTAAGACATAGGCCTAAAACTTTCATGCGGAGTCCAAGATTTAAAAAGGTCGTTTTCAAGCCCAAATTATAGCAACAACAGAGAAGTCCGAATTTGTCCTGCAACCCAGACACTATTCAGTGTTCAACCCATATCTCGAGTTTTAGAAGCCCAAATGACCTCAAATTTTTTTCCTCGAAAGCTGAGACAATTTCCTAGAACTTTCATGATTCAAGTCTGTTCAAATTATGACATTATCAATGACCTTTTTGGTAGACAAGAAGATAAGTATTGTCACCAAGTCAAGATGTGGCCACCCACTCAACAATTAGTCAACAAATCAATAGTTCTGAATTTTGGCCTATAAAAGGAGGCATTTGTCATGTATTTAGGCATCTTGATTTTCAGATCAAGATCATGCTCTTGCTCTCTCTTTATATTTTGTAATGCTTAAGTTTTGCTTATATTAATCTCTTGCTTATGCTTTTTATTTCCTTTCCTTGTTTATTTATGTTTCTCTCTTTCATTATGTTTAGCTAAGTTTATCATGTCAAGGTGAAAAGGTTACACTAATGGTGTAAGAATAAGTATAATATAAACTCAACATGGACCTTAATGTTTGATACTAACATGTTTTATATTTGTTATCTTGTTCACTTTTAATACTTTGTTTGTTAAATGGTTAATCTAGATTTATGTTGTATAACCCTTGGTACAACAAATACTTGGCACTTTCATAGCCCAACCGTATGGTATAACTGACACCTGTGCTATGAAAGGAACTTGATTTGTTGTTAACACAAGTTATAATCATGAATGCCTGACAACATTTACAATTATTAGCATTATTCGAATAAGATAACTAATGTAATCATGTTAAAAATTTATAATCCGATTGGAACCTCCTTTATGTGTGGTTTCTAGTTGAGTAATAAAAAGAGTTTATACTATACTTGTTTGAAATACCATTAGTAGATCCTCTAACCTTGACAATTATCTTATCCTTGTTTAATCCTTACATCAATATCACATCTCAAAGCTCTCTTTATCACTATTATTGTTGTTGTTGTTGTTGTTGTTGTTGTTGTTATTTATAATTTATACAATTAACCTCCTTGTGGTTTGACCCCGGTCTTGCCGGGTTATTTATTACTTCGACACTCCTGGACTTAGGAGAAGATATCAATCTTTTGGTCGTGTCAGGTGTTGTTTCTCCTTTTCCATCGAAACTTGAAGGTCATAAAATAATCTTCTACGCTTATCAATTTCTCGTTCTAAAACCCCTACACCAAGCCTTAGTTTTTTCCATTTTTGCTCTGGAATCCTTCTCTATTCCCTCTCCCTTGCTAAATACATGACACCCTTTTTTTATATTTATCAAAAGTCTCAATTCAACACAACCAATCAAAGTTTCAATTATGAATATAGACTCAAGAATCATTAAATATACTAACTTAATTAAACTTTTAATGGGTTTTATGGATTCAATTAAGAACTCAATTGAAGAAAAATAAAGTTTGGAGGCTTCATTCAGATCAATTCGTAAAGATTGAAAGATTAGGGGCACAATTGAAACTTTGGAAGGCCAAGTAAAATCAGGTGTTCAATAGCAAGAAATTTGAAGTTTGAAGGCTAAAGGAGACCAAATTGAGAACATTCAAGACCAAGGATCTTTCTGCAAAAGGTGTGCCATATTAAGGGTTGTACCAAACTTTTCTAGAGGCTAAATTGAAGAAAATCAATGTTTAAGGCTTAATTGGGGACTAGATTAAATAAAATTGAAAATAAGGGAGGTGCCAGACTTAAGGGATCTCTATTAATTTTGGCAGGGGTGTAATTGCATAAAATTAGTTAGTTTCATCTTAATTAAGGATGTTTGAGCTTAAATTGAAATAATAAGGACCAAATTAAAATTTATCACAATCCTAAATACAAAGCCTTAATTTTTAGGGTTTAAGTAAATGACATGTCACTCGTTTTTAATGAAGAGATTGAGTGACACCTTTTGTCCATGTTTTATTGTATTCCTCAGCCAAGAAGGTTGATTGAGTTAATATATTTAGATGAAAGTCAACCCAACACAAAGAACCAACAAGATACTCAAACTAAAAGAACATTTTGCCCCTAAAATGACTTACAGAGAAACAATGAACAACTTTCCTCACTTTCCATAACCATAGGAAAAATGTATCTGCGTCTTCTCAGTATTGAACAAGTAGCACCCATCCCCGCCTTAACCATGCATTCACCATTCCTCTACTGGTACAAACCCGACTTAAAGAAGGTCCTTCAGCTCATTAAAGCTGGATGGATCACTTTTAATGATGCACCTAATATGAATTCAAATCCTCTTCCCAACCATGCTTCGGGAAGTAAAACGTTAATGTTGTAGAGATAGGAAGGAAGGAAGCAAAAGCTATAAGGATAGCCACGAGTGAGTTATACAAGGTGTTAAAGCCAACTCTCAAAACAATGAACAACTTCCCTCATTTTCAATATCCTTAGGAAAAATGTACCAGCGTCTATTCAACCTCGAACAAGTAACACCTATCACAACTTTAGCCATGCATCTATCATTCACCTACTAGCACAAACATGACTTAAAATGTGAATATCATTCTAATGCTCCAGGACATAGCATTGAGACATGCATCACTTTCAAAAGGTAAGCCCTTCAGCTTATCAAAGCACCAAGTGTAAATTCAAATTATCTTCCCAACAATGTTTCAGGAAATAGAAACGTTAATGTTATAGAGATGAGAAGCAAGGAAGGAAGCAAAAGCTATAAGGATAGCCATAAGTGAGTATACAAGGTGTTAAAGGTAGCTCTTAAAACACTAATCACAAAAAATAATGGTGACTTCTGCCTATATCATTCACACAATGGGTATGACATTGATTATTGCGAAGAATTTCACAGGGAAGTGAGAAGTATAATGGCACGAGGATTGCTAAGAATTGACACCCTTGAAGAAAACATGAAGGTATGAACGGTGGCTGGGTAAGTATGCAGATATCAACCAACTAAGAATGGGCTACCAAAATTGGTTTTACCATGACAACGGTAAATAGGAGTGAAAATTATAATGTTTGGCCTTATAATTACGACCAATCCCATCCCACCAGAGTTTCTACACTAATTTTTCATGTTGAAATTAGAGGGTTAACTAGAAGCGAGGGTTATAGCCCCTACCTCATCTCCTAAAAAACAGAACCCTCAAGAGCGAAGGATTCACCAACAATGATGGGGGATTCCCTCGTCATCTTTTCATCTCTGCCTCCACCAGTTATAGGAGATAAAGACCCCTGGGGTAAACTCTTTTCTATAGGCCTTGGTGAAGTTCCCCCTTCTTTTTTAGCTATTAGTCCTGCAAAGACAAGTATAAAAGAAGGAAGTTAAAAAAAAGGCAGGGAAGCAATATACTTTGCAATACAACTTGGTAGTATCCTTTGGTCATATTATTGACTTCATATTCAGTTAAAGTCAAGGCTAATATACCATAGTTTCTCTCCTCGTCCGAGGTCAGACAAGGCTTATTGTTCAGTTCAAGGAAAGGGACCCTCTAGCAATGCGAACAACCCTAGATTGGTTGCAACCCCTCTTTTAGGATTAATTATCTTGTTGTATCTTATAACTAACCATATTCCCTTTCACTCTTAAAACGCATTGGCTTTTCCAACAACATCTCCTGCATGTATGGCGCTAATGGGTTTGTTAGTGAAGGTAAAAAACCAACGCATGTCATTGCCACCATTGGTGCTAGCGACCAATTGGTAGCAGTTTTTGAATAGATTAATTATAGGTTCGAACCCAACGAACCTACAAAACATTTCAAATAAGAACAAAATTGTTCATCCATTGGGATATAGTTAGCCTGAACCCAGCTGGTAGTAAATAAACACCTCCCTCATGAACCCTTAAAGAGGGAAAGAATACCCTATTATATATATATATATATATATGGGGGTAGTAATTTCAAAGTAACCCGGTGGAACCCAGGGTCTGTTGTCTGATACGCTCACAAGGTCGGGCATCTAGGCCACATACTTTCTCGATTGGTGGTGAGTCACATATTCTACATCCTCAACATATATGTTGTAGGGGATGTTGTTCTTAGAAGTCTAGGACAACCTCCCTCTCTCTTGGGTATCTCTAATAGAGGTATCGCACGTGTGCAACATCACGACATTCATCCATCCGGATCAGCACCATCGGGAATGATGTGGATGAAAAAGACAAGGAATTCTTGTCTTTATCAATAGAAAAAAAAAATGAGAGTCTCCATCTAATATTTTGGTCACTAAGAACCTTAACTAGTCTCAAAATCTAGGTAAAGGGACTAATTGCATAAAGTAAAGGTATTAACACTCTTAATACGTCTTACCTGAGGTAAGCTACATTATTTATTTGTCTATTGTAACTAAGGTAATGTTATGTTCTCTAACAATTGGTCTATCTAAGGTTTAAGAAAAGTTTTTCTCAATAAGGAGGTTCTTATCTTATTAGGTTAAAAATCTAACCATTATAATGCAAACATAAAAAATAAAATAAATTATCTTTTTATCTAATATCAGGAATATATCTTACGTATAAGTTTATAATCTTGCATATTAAAAGAAAATAATAAAAACAATTTGGTATTTTTAAGATGTAGGCCAAATTCTTTGGAATTTTACAAACTTATTGTAAAATCCATGCAATAATTTTTTCTAAAACATGTCAAAGTATTTTAGATTGTTTTATAAAGAAAATGCTTAAATAACTTTAGGATTTATAACCATATGCAAATAACAAATTTTTGTTTTATTTTTTGAGGTTTTGTTTGGTAAAAATTCATTTTTCTTTGAAATAAAACTATCAAAAACAAGCTTAAAGAGTTTTTGCCAAACACGCCCTTAAACCAAAAAAAAAAAAACCTTTAGCAAAAACATGACAAACCAAATAGGGTATCAAACCCTTTGACCTAATTATTATTTTGACTTGACGGGTGACACGAAATGTTTGGTTCAACCATAAACTAAACTAAAAATCCTGGTATGACCCGAAAACAACCCAAAATCTAAACCAAAACAAAAAAAAATAGATCAAAAACTCAAAAACAAACTTGAACAAAATGGATCAGACACCCAAAAAAGATGAAGAACATCAAAAACACCAAAACAAACCTAGAAACATGGAACTCAAAACATACCAGATTTGGTAAAAACAAAGACACATGCAAGGATCAATAATCTAACATTCATTCATTTTAATTATCTCTTAAATATCTCGATTTTGTCAAAAAGAATTTTTGTTTTAAACCAAAACTCTAGGATTAAAAATTATTTAAAACATGTTATTGAAGTAAATAAATACTAGATTATTAGTTAATCATGTATAAGTAAGGATTATAAGCAAAGAAATTGACCAAAATAGATCCAAACCTAAGGGCTAAGGCAATGTTCTACTCAAGAACACGAAGAACAATGCCTAAAAACCAAGAAACATTACCAGCTAGGGCAACGATTACCAAACCCAGAAATATGATTTTTTTTAGCTTCTAAAACATGTTGTTTTTATCCCAATAAGTCACAATATCATACACAAACATGTTTGAACAAGAAATTAACAAACAAAACATCAAAGCATCAAAATCAATCATGAGGTACCAAATCAAAAAACTATAGACTTAAAACAACTTATATGTTCATGCAACGTCCATTAAAAATTGGTTTTCTGAACCCTTTTTGTGCATTAACAAGCCTATCAAACCCAGGGTAAACACTCTTGCTTTAACATGCATAGCTTAAGTTAAACAAAAACTAAAATAATATTATATATCAAAAACAAATTTAAACAGTAACTTTAATGTATCAAAACATAAAAAAAAAAAAACTTCAAAAAAACTTCATTAAATAAAAACCATAGCAACAAAGAGGTGAATGCAACATCATTTGTTAAACATTTCAAATCTCTTTTCTATGCTTATAAACATTAATATAAGAAAAAACACCTTAAGGAGGCCACAAGGGCCTACTTTTGGATCAGATGATATACCTAGAACAACTACTCTCTCTCTTTTCTTTCCTTTAGAAAGTTTTGTTTCTCATAAACTTGTTAAGCTTAAGAAACTTGTGAAACTTTTGTGTTAGCCTCTTAAACCTTCACACATAGCTTCCTTGTCAATATTTTACCCCCTCTTCCTCTATTTTTTTTTCAATCTCCTCTTTCTAATCATGAGGGGGGTATTTATATGGTTTTGCTAGGGTTTTGGGAGGTCTTGAATCCATTTTTGACATATTGATCTTAAGGGAAATATTGTAAACACTTGATAAAAACCCATTGAAGAGACGTTGTATGTGAACATATGAAAAGCAAATTGTTTTTTTGCATGATGATTACACTGTTGGGGCTGACTGAGTTCCCCACTTTCAAGGCCTTGTGAGAGCAATTCTAACATCATTGTCGTCTAAGACTACCTGAAGTTGGTAGAAGGGTTGCACACGTTTTATTTGGATCTAACCTTACTCAATTTGGAGGTTTGTAGCTCCACATTCTTTCATTTGAAGTTGTCAATTCAATCAACAAAAAAACTATCAAAACAGAGATCAATTGACTGAACAACATGTCACTCACCTTCTCTTCATTAAATCTGAATGACGCATCATTTAAGGATTTTGTTTTGGGATTGGAAAATTTTAATTGAGTCCCTCTTCTTCTAATTGCTTTTAATTGTACTCATAATTGCCTCTAGACTTACAATTTCATGCAATTTCACCCCTATCAAACCCAATTGTCAACCCCAAAGTTGACTGATATTTTCATTTTAGTCCTTCGTTCTGAATTTGTGCATTTCAACCCTCAATTGACCAACAAACTTTCAATTCCTTCAATTTGGCCCTTGCTTTGGTCAATTTCAATCGTTGTATCCACACGCCTTTTTCAGTTTGATGATTGATTTTTTATTTCTTTAATGAAGTCATTTATTGCCTATCAAACTTTAATATTTATACAATTAAGCCCCTGATTTGACCAAATTAACTCTTAAAAATTACGATTCGACCCCTATACTTTAATTTCTTCCAATTAAAGCCTAAATTTACTTCAAAAAACAATTTTTCTTACAATTAAGACCTCAATAAATTCAATTAGACCTTGAAAAATTCCAATTAAGTCCTTGAACATCCAGTTTTGAATTTTCTTCCTCAAATTAAATTTTTCTTTGCCAATAGGGCCTTCATCAGTCGAAAATATACCATTAAATTTTTCAGTCTTATATATTTTGATCTTCCTCAACCAGTCTTCAGTAATTTCCTTGGCATTCTGGTATATTCTTCTTACTTGTTTAATTTTGTGATTTTCTTCTAGTATTTATAATTTTCTTTTGTATTTTCTCTTGTTATTTTTTCTAAGTTTATATATAGGGCCCCAAAATTGGTAACAACAAGGGGTAGGAGAAGGACCTCTACGATAAGGGTTTCTCACCTCCCTACTAAAGGTGGATGCTAATGTACCCTCTTTTGTTCTAAGACGCAGTCTAATAGGCCCTTGTCCCCTGTTGCTCCTTTTAGGCTCTAGTTGAAACTTAAACTCCTTGTTGAGGACAGGAGCACCTCTCTTTTTAGAAACAGATTTGACATTTTTGCGGTCCATATGTTATGTTTAAAAGAAAGATAGGGAAAAATGTTTTAGTGATGGAAATGTGTAAAGTGAGTTTTTTCTCCTTTTGAACTAGAGTATAGATGATTTGGGGTCTTTTTATGGGAGCAGTTTTTTTAAAATTATAGAAAGCGAACGTAAAAGAAAAGTCATAAGCAAGAATAAATAGGGTTACAAAGAAAAAATCTTTGGTGCCCACCGTCAGATGAAATATCTTTCATATCATTGCAGATCTCAAAAAGTCTATTCAAATACTATATTAAAAGCCAGCAGTTGTTTCATTTCCTAATGAACATCTCCTCTCTATAAGGAAAAGCCACCTGGACTTAAGGATCCTAATAATGTTATGTAAGACACGTAAAATCTTATGAAGAAGGTAAAAAGGCTCTCATTTGCTACTGACTAAGATTTTTAAGATCTTTACGTATAATACATAATTTGAGGGGCTATTAATGGATCAATATTTTTTTAGTTCTTACCTGAATCCTCTCTTCTAAAAGAATAATCCAGCACCCTTAGGTTTCACCAAACACTAAGCCTAGACATATATAGGTCTGGCGAGCTGCTAGACCTACCAACTTAAGGCTCCGCTAAGCACCGAGCCCAAACATATATGGGTCTGACGAGTTGCCAGACCCATTATCTCTGGACTCAGCCAAGCACAGAGCCCAAACATATATGGGTCTAACAAGCTACTACATCCACCATCTTTAAGCCCAAACAAGTGTCGAGCCTAGATATTAAGGGGTCTGTTGAGCTGTTAGATCCACCATCTTCGAGCTCAACCGAGTGTTGAGCCCAGGTATACATGGGTTTGGTGAACTACCAGACCCATCATCTCTGGACCCATGCTCTTTTTTATTCTGATAAGTCGGAGATATTTTACTTTGATTAGTCAAAGATGTTTTACTCCCTAACAAGTGAAAGATATTTTATACTTATAAGTCAGAAACATTTTGCTTACACTGTAGCCTTTTCTCTTTGAAAAGAGAAAAGAGATAAGCCTTATCAGCTATAAAAGGAACTAGAATATTACTCAAAGGCAGGTTCAATTTTTCAACTCCTGATTGCGTATCTATTCTAGGAATTCTTCTCTAAAAAATAATTGTATATTCTCTCAAACGATACTCATTTAAGCATCAGAGAGTCGTCAAATATATAAAAAATAACCTTTTACAGGTATCAAATATGATCCACCAATTATAATGATTAAAAAGAACGAATCAGATTGTTAAAACCAGAAAATTAACTATTTATACAAGATAACAACTCGGCTCATGAGCCTATTGGATAAATCTGAACGTCATTAGTAAGTATATGGGGAAAATTTATTCCTGAAGACGCAGCAATCAAGATTAGGAAGAAGAATAATCGCAGAGTTGAGATATTGGATATAAAAGAGTTTGACACCACGATGAAAATCATGATCAGAGACCCCTGACTAATTCTTGGAATGCTCTTATGCCAAACCAAATTGCAACTTGAGAAAGTCGGCTTTCTCATGGAAAAGTTCATGCATCTTCTTCCATAGTTTTCCTGTAAACATATTTGAACTCGAGATCGTAACGCTATTTAAACATAAGTACATACATATTTGTCTGTTTTAACTGATTTAACATGCTCAAATACGTAGCTACCTCAATGTGCGACTTTTCATTGGGCTTCTCTTTCTTTCCGTCCTAACAAAATCATGGAGGAGACTCAGTTTAGCAAAGCCAAACTTTCTCGTCTCTTTTTCTTGCTGTCAATGCTGATAGTTAATGAAATCAGTGGTTCTTTCTTTCTCTCTGTCTTTTTCCTTTACTTGAGCAATGAATATAAATTTCCGTAGTTTCAAAATTTCCACTTCGAATATTTCGCATGCCAACACGACTAGATTAACTCTTTCGCTTGGAACTGTTCAAATAAAACTTTAGTGGACTAATCAAATCCCACGCCGCACGTCTAATTTGACGAGCATGCTTCCTCCTACAAATATTTCTATGTATTTGACATTCTATTAATGTCATTATATGCTATCCACGTTGTTAAAGTCAAGAAGGCAAATTGATTTGAACCCTAACAAAATTGAATGAAATTTACAAATCTAAGATCTATCTAATTCAAGTTTGCTGAAAATAGAATGAGCTTATCACAATGAAAGACTTGTTGCAAAGCAACAAGACTATAAATTAATCCAATTACAACGCGTACACCTGGAGACAAGAAAAAGAAGTATAAATCCACAACAAAGATTGGTCAATTCTTTGAAGTTGAAAGTTCAATCAACAACCAAGATTGACAATCAAAGGTCGACAAACCATATTTAGTTTTAAAAGCAGTTTTCCATTCATCCCCTTCTTTTATCCTAATTTGATGATAACCACTTTTTAAATCAATTTTCAAAAACATTTTAGAACCATGCAATTCATCCAACATATCATCTAATATAGGAATAGAATGTCGATACTTTACAGTAATGTTATTGAAAGCCCTGTAATCAACACACATTCGTCAAGTCTTGTCTTTCTTTGGGACAAGAAGCACGGGAACTGCACAAGGACTCATGCTCTCATAAATGTATCCTTTCGACATCAACTCCTCCACTTGTCGTTGGAGTTCCTTAGAATCTTCGGGATTGCTCCTATATGCCGGCCTATTTGGTATATCATCTCTTATGAAAAGACATCTTCAAATTCCTGTAAAAGAACTTTAACAACACTAGGAACATAAGAATCCAAATTATCAGAGTTAAAGTATGCCTCCTTATACACTAGTAAAATCATAGGCAATTCAGAAAGATAAGCATGTTTAAGATCACTAGATTTTGTAAAGAAATTAAGGTTTTTCCCCACTTTTTCTACACTCTCTTCTTTTCTAACCTTTTTTTTTTCTTCTCTCCACTCTTGGCCTCCCTTCTATTTTTTTCTTTTTGGTCGTGACCCTCCCCTAATTTCTTAAGGGCCGAAACTTTGTCCCCTTTTGTTTTCAACTCATGGCTCCCTTTATTTTCACTCTTCCTCACATTTTCACCATGTTGTTCGGCTTGTTCTTCCACTTTGGCCGAATATGAGTGCTCCTCTTCATAGCTTTTCTTCAACTAAATTTGATCTTCATACACTTGCTTTGGTGTTAGTGGGGCAAGTGTATAAATTCTAACACCCTTCTCCAATGAATACATGTTCTTAAACCTATCATGCTTGGCTTTTCTATCAAATTGTCAAGGCCTCCCTAATAACAGATGAGAAGTATGCATAGGCACAACATCACATAACACTTCATCCTTATACTTGCATACTGAAAAAAAAAAAATCATCACCTATCTATTCACCCTAACAACATCACATTCATTCAACCATTGAAGCTGATAAGGCCTCTTATACTTTATAGTATTCAATCTCAACTTTCTAACCAAAGTAACACTAGCAACATTAGTACAACTACCACTATCAATGATCATATTATATACCTTATCGTTGATTAGGCATTAAGTATGGAATATGTTCTCTCTTTGTTGCTCCACATCATTCTCCTTAGTCTGAACACTGAGTGACCTTCCAAAACTTTATCACCAACAACATACTCTAAATCACTAGCATCCTCAAGTGGTGGCATGTCATCACAATCAGACTCCTCACTAGTGGACACAATCTCTCCATCATCCTTTAGAATAATAACTTGATGATTTGCACACTCTAATGCATAATGTCTCAATCCATGACATTTAAAACACTTTATATCATGATTATGCTTCGATTGGACTTCTCCCTTAAGTTTTTTATCATTGGGCAAAACCTGCTTCTTCATGGAGGTGTGTTCGGCAACTTTAGAAGTCACTTGGGCTTCGATAACGCACTATCCTCTATCCCATAATTCAACTCCTAACCCAAAAAAGACCCTGAATAAGCTCTAAATTATGTACTATCCTTCCTTTTCAACTATCCTTCAACCTTAATGGCTAAATGCACTAGCTCTTCCAATTCAACATAAGATTGCAACTTTATCATATTAGTTATATCTATATTTAAGCCATTCAAAAACCTAGACATAGTAACTTTCTCATCTTCATTAACATTAACTCTAATCATAGCCACCTCTAATTTTTTTTCTAATACTCCTCCACACTCTTATTACCATGTGTAATCATTTGTAAACGATTAAACAACTCCCTATAATAGTGTTTAGGAACATACCTCTTCTTCATTACTGTCTTCAACTCCTCCCACGTGCTAATTGGTCTTTCTCTATTCCTTCTTCTTTCTACCACCAATCTCTCCCATCAAACCATGGCATAATTAGTAAACTCCACTACAGCTACCTTAACCTTCTTTTCTTTAGAGTACCTATGGATGTCAAAAATCATCTCCACCTTATTTTCCCAATCCAAGTAACTTCCGGATCAGTTTTTCCTATAAAGGTTAGGATTTTTAACTTATTACTACCTAAATTTCGGTCTACATCACCCAAATCATCAAAATCCCTTCTATACTCAAAATCCCTATGTGGTCGAATATATCCCCTTCTTGGCCGATTCTCATACCTCTCTTTCCTATGTGTACGAAACCCACTACCACGGTTAAGATCATCCTCGGCTTCATCTGCAGAGTTTCCAGCAACATTCTCCTCCTTCCTAGCTTCTCTACCATTTTTACTATGTCCCTCATCAGACTTAGTCTCTAATTGTTCAATCCTAGTTATCAGCTCACCAAACATAAATTCCATCTGTTGTTGTATTCTCAAAAGCCCATTTTCTGGGATTTCACCCTTTCTCTATGGCACACTGTTAGAAGACATTATTTGTTTTTCTTTTTAAACATGCATGAAAATCGTTAGCAATAAAAATAACACCTTACACACTCGTGTTTCACATAAATTTATAGGTTTCTCACTCTCATATGCTCTATATGTCTTTTTCCACTCAAATTACCTTTATTTAGTTCTTGAAATCACTTAGCAACAATTCAGAAAAGCAACCAACTACGCAGTGAATTTAAAATTTGATATAGACTCAAGAAGCAAGAAATTTACAAAACTAACAAAACAAAATTACGATGACAAATTCACCAGTAGCAATGCAAATTTATGCGAGTAATATAACAATTCAAAGACGCAAAATAAACTAAATGGAAGCAACAATACTAAAGAGATTTACTATCCAAACTGAAAATTAAATCAAACATTGATAGAACCTGAAGAAAAAAAAAGATAAAGAGGAACACAAATTCCCAATGACCAATTTTCTTTCCGTAGCTCTTGGTCAAACTCCAGAATATTGATTTCCTTCTCTCTTTTTTTTTGTATTCCAATTCAGCAATCAAGAAAAAAAATACAAGAACACACTTTTTTATGTATATTTTACGGCAAGATCAATAATTCAAAAATAACATTATCTTATGATTTTGTGTTCAAGAATTCAAGAGGATTCAAGAACCCTAATTTTTTTTTAATATATGTGGCCGAAACTAATCAAGAAAAAACTCAAGAAACTAAAGACACAAATTGAAGGATATAACATGTGATTAGATCTGCTCTGATACCAACTAATACAAACCCTAACGTAATTGAATGGGATTTACGAACCCAAGATCTATCTAATCTAAGTTTGCTGAAAATAGGATGAGCTTATCACAATGGAAGACCTGCTCTAAGGCAACAAGACTATAAACCAACCCAATCACAATGCCTATACTTGGAGACGAGTAAAATGAGTATAAATTCAAAACAAAGATTGGTTAATTCTTTGAAGAGTTGAAATTTCAATCAAGAACCAAAAATGACAACCAAAGGTGTGCTGAAAATTATTCTCAAGTGTATTTATACCCCAAGCCAAAAACACTAGTTTTCCTAATGGGTCACATATAAACCCAATTTAAATAATAATCAACTCAAGCTAAAACTAGCCCAAACTAATTAAAATAAATAAAATAAACAAGTCTAACACCCAAACAAGTGTTTCCTCATAAAATAAAGAAAGTTTAATTGCTCAACTAATTTAATAAAACAAGTTCGGTTATTTCTGTATTCTGTATGGCAGCAGTAAAGCTTAACTTCATAAGGATGGTTCTCTCTCGTCTTAAATAATTAGAAGACATTCCATAAACGGTTGGAAAGGTATAGAAGTCTAATTTCCATCCCAACTATAATCACCTCAAAATGGGATCCGTATCTCGAGTTATGATCAAAACAGTAGCAAAAGGTCAAACTGACCGAATCTAGTCTTCTTCTCACAATCCTGATGTAATGGTCTTGGTTCCACCAACAAGCCCCTTTTGAACATGAATAAGATTAATCATGGCTTGCTCCTTATTATTTAATATCCTCTTAAAGTCCTCCTTAGCCCACATATCTTGAAGAAGTCCATTGAAAGCCTCTTTGAACCTCTTAGCTCTAAGCTTTGTAACTAGACCAACCAAAACGTCCAATGGATCCTTTGGTGCTTGGATCGCGTCATAAATTTATCAAAACAAAAAAATCCATTGTATAGAAAATCACAATTACATTGAAGAAGAAGGAGAAGAAGGAGATAAATGTTGCATGTAACTAAAAACATAGACTCTGTCAAGGTGGACAAAAGCTTGTTTGAGAATGTAAACATCCAGAATAAACTTTTACATAAATTGAAAATAATATAGATGGAAAAAGTAAAATGAGATAATTAATGTACAAATTCAAATAAATTAAATTTCTAAGACATGGGTTTTTTATAAAGAAAGAAGAGAAAAAAAGAGTTATGACCATATTGTAAAAGAGAGGAAAGAATGGGTCAAATTATAATTAAAAGAGAATGACACTATAAATACCTCATTCTCTCTTCCATGTGGTTGGCTGTATAAGGTAAGAAAGAGGTGGGGAAGATTTCAGATTTTTCTCCACCAAAATTAAGGGGAAAACACCAAAATTTTTAAGATTATACAAACTTTAAACTACTAAGTAAAGAGAACACTCCTTGACAAAGAAATTAACAAGGAAACAAGTGAAGAAATTATAAGGAAAAGAGGAGGAGAGGGTCGGCTGCATGCAAGGAAGGAGAAGCTAAAAATCTTCAACCAAATTTGAGTTGAAATTCAAATTTCCTCAAGGTAAGGACCCTAGACCTAATTGTGAAAACCAATTAGAAATTTGATTAGAAATTATGCACCAATTTCAGATTTTGTAAATTAGGGTTCTTGAATGAAAATTTAGGGAAATGCAGATTTTGTTAGAATGAAGTTAATTAAACTATTATAAGTTGTTTTGAACACGAAAATCATGCAAAATTACCAAAGAAAAATCAATGACCAAGGGACATGTAAGGGTTGAATGGGAGGAAAAGAAATTCTGAATTTATACTTGATAAACCTTGTGATATGTGTTATGATGTGAACAATGAGTAAATAAGATAAACCATTACATAGAATGGAAAAGGGGACCTTTAGTCCCCTTAAGCCAAGTTCGACTAAGAATAGATTGAGGGGAGGGAGGAAGAGTTTTGGCATGTTATATGTTAATGATGCATGAATTAGTTGTAGTAGAAAGCTCACTAATTAGTACTTAAAAGTGCATTTTTATCAAGGTTTTATATCATCATTTTGCACTTGAAGTATCAATAACTCCTTAACTAGAGCATGTTTTATAATAACAGATCTGATAATATAAGATAGCTTTAATTT
>Ga0325402_1001973_pt1 | contig 17600 bp, 12 predicted proteins | sample PopdelMetagenome_22_FD_207212 | JGI IMG/M metagenome (GOLD analysis project Ga0325402, IMG submission 207212) | Populus deltoides microbial communities from Bellville, Georgia, United States - Xylem-PdKOR-R3 | ecosystem: Host-associated > Plants > Phyllosphere > Stem > Wood/Secondary xylem... | reverse complement strand
TATTTATCATTTTTTGACAGTATTAAATCATGCTTATATAAATCAAGTATGAAAATGAATGATATGTAAGACAACTTTAAAAGCAACATGACAATTAACAAAAACAATATTACAAAACTAGTAATAATAAAAATAATTTTTAACTAGAAAAATAACACAACATAATTATACACCCGAGCCTATCTATGTCTTCTGGGATGAGAAGTGGATGGACTAGCTTCATCAATAATACGACTTTCACCTATCTATGTGGTCTCATCCTCCGAGACAACATTATTTAGGCTTAATGTCTCTTCTAACAAGTCAAGTGTAGTACGACATGTATCAAGCCAAGAAGATGCATAATAACAAGCAAGACCATCGTCATCATCATCATCACGGTCACAAAGATCAGCCGCAACATGTCAACTATCATATAACAATTATCCAACCTCTAATTGATATTTATTCCAATATCATTATAATTCAACTCAAGTCTTTCACATATAACGTTTTTGGTATCTTCATGACATGCTTCTAGTACCATTCAAAAACACAGTACTTCTGCCAATATAAGTGATATTATTATTTGTATCAGGAATAACTGTACCATCATAATGACACAATATAAAGAAGTTTGAAGACATATTCTGTAAAATAAAAATATTCATTATAGCTTATCAATTGAATAAGTTTTATAACCAACTGAGAAACAAGGACATACTATGAAAACAAAATGATGGGCTACATAACTGTACCTATTTTTCATCACCAATAAAGAAGTAGGCCATACGGGCCCAAGTAGCATCTGAGCAAACAAATAGGAAGGAAACTATGATACTAAAAAACAATTGCAATCAATAACTTCCCATTATATTGCTTATATAAATGTGTGTCATCAACACTGATAAGTGATCTATATAAGCTCCAAATGACCAAAAATACTCTCCAAAAAAGCATTGTACTATCATAAGATTTTCTTTATGCATCTAGTCAACAACCATTCTAGGATTTGATTTTTTTATTGCCAACAACAACCTTGGTAAGTTTTTAAAATACTCCTCATATGAACCAAATAAATGCTCAAGCACCTTCTATTTTGCAACTTATGCTTGTCATATAATATTTTATACTTGTAATGCAATTTTATCTCATTTTGTATGTTTGCAACCGTCATTGAAAGACTTTCCATCATGATGGTTGATATAACATTAGCAATAAAATTTGCATTGAGTTGATGATGATTTTCTTGGATAAAGTTCAAGGTATATATGTATGACCCTTTAAATTTTCCTATCTTAAGTGAATCCAACCTTTTATGATATCCTCCATGTAAATACTCTTCCTCCATGTAAATACTCTTACATTCAAGTACTTACACATATTGTAATTGAACAAATGTCAAGTTTGACCATTGGACTTGATATTCAACCGAATGTACAATGTGTCAATATTTAGTTGAATTAACCAATTTATTTTTATTGCTAAATGTTTGTCTAACCTCTAAGTTAGAGCCTCCTGACAAACTTCTATGACTAAATGCCTAATTATGAGAAATAATAAGAGTAGAACCAGAAGCATCTTTAAATTCAGGAATAGAAGGTATTACCTCATCATCAACACCATTATCAACATTTACTATCACATTCGGGTCTAATATCTTATCATTTTCATTGTCACATGGCTCATAACAGTTAAATCTTTGTTGATTAGTAAATGAATTATCAAATATAGTATCATTAATCCCCTGTAGCAAATCATCAGACAATAAACTATTTTTTTCTCCACTAACTGACTTTGAAGAACCAGTAGATTGTGAGGCCCTTATACATATTTAACTAGAAGTTGAGACACACAAGGATTTTGGCTGACTGCTCACATACAATATCATCATATTCAATTCACTTTAGATGAATGAATCAATGAAATTGCCATCACATATAATCAATATAGGGTAATACTAATGTTCACCAATTTAACACCTTTAAGTTATTTTAACATCAATATCATTATAATTCCACTCAAGTCCATGATAAATAGTTTCTTTCATTTCCACATATGGCATGCTTAAATTATCATTTAATAACAAATTGCTCTTGTTATTGAATGTGATACTACTGCTCACATTTGAATCAATAGTACCACTGTAATGACATAATATAAAAATGTTATAAAACATTCTATAAAATAAAAAAACAAATCGGATTTCGGTCAATTGGATATAATTTTAACTAAATTACATTACTCCAACTTTAATTGTCAAAATTCATAGCAAATTCAAAAACAAATTCACAAAATTTAATGTAGTGCATAATTGATCAAAATTAAACATAATTGATGATATCAAATCTAGTTGATATTTTTATGTTTAATTGTATTAAATCAAATTCAAATTCATAGAAAATCAAAAGAGTTTAAAGAAAATACCAAATTTAGCAACTTATCCACAATTCAATGCAACTCATAATTTATTGAAATAATTAATTCATAATTAAGTTTACTTATTTTCATGTTCAACCATATCAAATCAACATAATTGATGGTATTCATAACTAATTTATCATTAATTCAAAAAACTTTAAACAATGATTTCATTTCAACTAAACCAAACACAAATTCAAAGCAATATAGTATGTTTACCTTGTTTGTAAGACTAGAAAAAAGGCTGGGGCGGCGAGGGCAAAGGTGGCAATAATGGCAGTGGATTTTGAAGAGAAAAACATCATAGGATGCTTAAAGACTAATATAAATTATATTTTATTTTTGTGTTTTAAAAGAAAAAAACAAGTGATTGGTGAGTTTTTTTAAGAGATGAAAGTTATAAAAGTTGATTTTTGAGAAACGTACCTGTATTTATTTGTGTTTTTTTAATTTGAAAAGGATTTTAAATTTTATAAAGACATGTTAAGTTATTGTGTTTTTAAAGTGTAATAATTATCTTATTGTGCTTGAAAATAACAATATTTAAGTATATTGCGTTTCAAAAGTATGAAAAAATAGAAAGTGTGTTATTTCATTAAAATTTTTGGGATAGTGTTATTTAGAGATAATTGTGCTAATGTTTCTTTTAAAGAAAACCTGCAATTAGACAGACAGATAGATAGATAGAGTGCAGCAACAACTATGCTCGCGTCACCCTACTCAAAAGTGGAACTCGCCAAAATTCTAAGCGTGGATTGCAAGGCTAGAAAGTTGAAATAGCACCAATAATCCTACTCGTTTCACACCAAAGCTTTCCAAACTGAATCAAAATGTCACTTTATCTACTAAAATGCTTTTAAAAAAACCCTCAACATTCCCCAGCAGACAAAAAAAACAACAGTTGTAACATGTAGCATCATTATCAATGGAGCATCGCATGCTTGGTATATTATATATGTATGTGCCTATGTGGGCTTGCAATTAGTAATGACAATTGTTTATATATCATTATTGAGCTGCCCTTCTGTCCATATTGGAAGATTTATATATATAACTCCAAAAGGACCCTTGCTTCTGGGCTGTTGCTGCTTCCTTCGTGCTCATTTTGTGAGAAGAAATCGTGGGTCTTTTGAGCTTCCTACTTTGAAGCAATAGTTCACATGCTGCCAGGTCTATCTATCTTCTTTTTTTATAACTCGGGGTATTCGGGTCAGCTTGCACGCACCACAATTAATTCCTGAATCCACTAAATACCCTATAAGCCCAGTAAACTGATAAGACACCGCGAAGATGACACATATGCATAGAAAAAATCGAACATAAATGCTAAAGAAGGGAACAAGTCCATGCCAGGTCTATCTTAAGAGACCCGGTGATTATTCATACAAAATTCAAGAATTGCCAAAGTGTGGACGCAATATTGTTTGGTTGAAGATTTTCATATCCGTAAGACGAATATACCAATGTCCAAATATGATTCAAAAAGCTTGGGTGGATTTTCCTTCTTGTTTTATTCTGAGAAAAATAACTCCACATAACATGGAATAATATACAGTGTAGTCTAAAGCAATAGAACACAGTATAATGTCACTTTTAAGTTCATCCTATTCTATTTCCATGGAAAAAACTATCGTTACATCTTGCTTGTAGAAATGGGCAAACAACCCATGGCGATGGGGTTCAGATATGAAAGGGGCCCATGCCAAAATAATAAACTGAAAATGGCTATGTTGCCAAGAGAAAATCCAAGGAAAACAACAGCTACCATCAAATTCACTTCATAGATTTCTCGTGGTCCAAGCAGTCACATTGACGACTAGCACAACAAATGCAGCTCAATTTATACCCAACTCCCAAAACCTGTCATTTCATAGCTCGCCCGCTCACTGGACCATAGTGAAACCACTAACCACTTAACACGCCCGACCCTGAACCAGAACAATGTGACCATGGAGGCACGGACTCGCTTCTTGTTTATGCGCATTAAGATTATAAATTAGCCTTTTCCATTTCCCGTATAGCAAAAAGCCACATCACTAAACTGTATTTAATGAGTCACGCTCTAGACCTCAGTCAGTCTTCTTCCCTCTGTGAATGAACAGTGTAGTCTCTTAAAATGCACCAAACATACCCAGCTTCTGTTTTTAAGGCCTCTCTTCTCTTTTCTCTCTCTTTCTAGCTTCAAAGTTTCCTTCTTGGTCTTGGCAATGGTGGTGTATAAATATGCCTTGTTGTTGTTGTTGGGTTTGCTTGGATTTATTGCAATGCTTCTGCATTTAACAATGGCAGGTCAGTACCATTTAATTAGCATTTCTTTTCTGTTTCAGAAAGATGTAAACTTTTGATATTTGTGTTTTTGTTTGGATTGAGAAAGGAAGTTACTTGCATTTTATTGATTGTTTTATTCTTTACTGCGAGTGATTATTTTGTGAAAAGGGAGGACTTTTGGAAGAGGGTTTTGGTTTCTAGCTTCAATTCTTTGACGTGTTATTGTTTTTCTTAGTGAATAATTGCTTTGTTTGGACATTATTGAGCATTCCCAATGTGTTTGATTCCTGAGACGCGTGGGATTCCATGAGCAGTTTTGTTTTTATGGTTATGTGTAACTGGGTTAGTGCCAATAATCATATTATAGCTATACTGTCACAATGCTGGAAAATTTAGAGATTGTCTACATTGAAGATATTGTTGTGTTATTTCGAACTCCCAAGTAAACAATCTAAAGTCTATTTTTTTGGTGATGCTTTCTTCTCTTTTTTTTGTTGAAAAATGGTTATTTTGATTCACAACAACACCTGCTACTTCTGCAGATTGCCCCTTAGATCTGAGTGGATCAAATTTTACCTTAGCAGCCTCTATGTGCTCTAGTAAAGATGGAAGAGGAAAGTGCTGCCGCTATATTAATACGTTTATTGCAGTTTCCATTGCTCGTTATGCAAATGCAACTAGCAATCTAGGGGTTGCCTCGAATCTATCTGATATATGTCTTAATTCCATTTCTCAAACTATGCAACTGTATGGAGTTCCAAGTGATGCAACAGTTTTTTGTGGGTTTGGGACAAAAATTCCAGTGACTTATGAGTGTAAGGGTCGATCAACTGTCACTCAGATGTTGGGGTCTCCAAAATTTGTGGATGTTGCACAAAATTGCAGACTTCCCCTTTTGTTAGAAAGTGACTGCAAGAGGTGTTTAAATGCTGGCATTATATACCTTCATCATCTGGTGGGAACAGATAATAATGTGACATTGAGTACCTGCCGCGATGCAACTTTTATTGCACTTGCAAGCCAATTTGATGATGCTTCAGCAGTTGAAATTGCAAGCTGTTTCTTCGGAGTTCAAGGGCTCAACATCCCTTTAGGTATGAGTAGTTTTCTGCGTCATGTGTTTACTGATTTTTTGCTTGTGTCGAGTATGTTCCCCTGTGCTAGTTTTGCATTCTTTTGTTTATTTACAGTGTGAAATTTGAATCAATGTTGCATTTTATGAAATTAAGATAATGGTTCAGATAATCAAAGTATAAGAAGTTCAAATATTGACTTAGGGAACAAACTCCACATAAAGGGTAAATGGACTACGTTAAATGCAGTTCTTTTAAGAAGAATGAGAATACACAGAGATTATCCTGGAAAAGGGCAAAGTAATTTTCCCAATATATTGTATCAGTCAGACCCTTAGCCTGTTATTTGTCATGCTATAACCTTCTAGATACAGGATATTATATGTTTACTATAGTTAATTGTCGTTTCTTCTCACATCATGGGAAGTGATTTCATCTGTAATTCTTGTTCTATGTTGTTATCCAACCACTTAACTCAGTTTTTTTTTTTTTTTGGGTGTTTTCAGAGCCACCTCCATCTGCAGTCATTCCTGAAGCCCCTCCAAATCCATTAACAGCTGCTGGCCCGAACCAAGCTATCCTGGGACTAGCCCTAAAAGCAAACCACCACCCATACCATCTGACATTAGTTCCAATTATTGGCATTGCAGTCACAGCAGCTGCCCTTGTGATGTTGATAGTCCTGATGTTTCTTATTCGTAGGAAAAACAGAGAAATAGAGGAATCTGAGAATATAAATAAGACCTTTTCAAGAGCCTTCCCACCTCCTAGGCCTACAAGGAAATTTCAAGGTGTGATTCTGGGTTTTCTTGGTTATGTGCTATCTTCATGCTAGTGTTCGTTAAAATTGCAATTTTCATTCATTAATTCATAACTTCGGGTTGTTTGGGGTGGGGGTGGCTGTCATCTGCAGGGCCTGCATCAATGCTACGAAAATTCAGCTACAAGGAGACAATGAAGGCAACAGATAACTTCAATACAATCATTGGACAGGGAGGATTTGGAACTGTATATAAAGCTGAATTTAGTGATGGGTTAGTGGCAGCAGTGAAGCGGATGAACAAGGTTTCAGAGCAGGTAGAACAGGAGTTCTGCAGAGAGATAGAATTACTCGCTAGACTGCACCACCGCCATCTTGTTGCTCTAAGAGGCTTTTGCATAAAAAAGAATGAGAGGTAGTTTACCACTACGTTCATGTATTTTATGATTGGCCCCATCTTATCTTGCAAGCAAAACTAAGACTTGATGAGTGTTTCCTTGTGGTCCATGTAAATGTCTGTCTGCCATGGCTTAATGCAAGCAGTCTTGTGGTGTTCTTTTTAAATGTTACTAAATGTTTTGTATCAATTAACGAGTAGGAAATTGAGGTCATTTCAATGTGATGTGTGTATGTGCTCAATGTGTGCCATGACATCACTTTTGCATGGGTTTAATATAATGAACACGAGGGCAGATTTGAACATTCACAAGCTCTGCTTAAACTTTTTCTAAGCATCTGGTTTTGTGTGGGATTATCGTTTCTATAACTGCAAAATCAAATATTCTTTTGTTGTTCGTGGCAGGTTCCTCATGTATGAGCATATGGCAAATGGAAGCCTAAAGGATCATCTTCATTGTGCGTCTCTTCATTTTCATTATACTATTACTAGTCCATTTGATGTGGTGCATTACTCTTCCTTCCTAGTTTATGTTCCATTGGAAATAATTTTTTGTGGTGCTGTTCACAAGAGAAATATCTCTCTGGTGTGTGCACACGCACTTGCAATCCATGCCTTCATTTAACAAAGAAAAGTTTTTCTCCAGAAGATTCTTGGATTCAAATTCTATTGGTTATAGAAATTAGTGGTTTCTTATATTGGGGGAACTCATTTGGCGGCTTTGTATTCTGAATAGATTTGACATCCTGTTTGCAGCCCCTGGAAGTCCTCTGAGTTGGCAGGTCAGAATCCAGATTGCAATTGACGTGGCTAATGCTCTGGTAATGAACAGAAACAGTGGCTTACCATTGGTTTGGTTTGAGACCTTTGGCTCATTTACATGAATTATTTTCCCCTCCTCATTTCTTATTTTTACTTGCAGGAGTACCTCCACTTTTATTGCAATCCACCTCTGTGCCACAGGGACATAAAATCAAGCAACATTTTATTGGATGAAAATTTTGTTGCTAAGGTAGTGTATTGATTTACCGCCTTGTTGCTTTTGTGAGTTTATTTCTTTCATGGTCCATATTGTATTTCTCAATTACACACTCAGAATGATAGTACTTCTAATAAAACCCAGATTTTCAAAATTTTTGAAGACTACAAAAAATTAAAAAAATTGAAGGACTGGGTTTTTCTTGCAAGAGTATGTCCTGCAAAATCATACCTATTAGCGGTTTATCTTTTACAGTGTCTCCTTCACACCATTTTTATTTTCCAGGTTGCAGATTTTGGCCTTGCCCATGCTTTAAAAGATGGTTCTATATGCTTTGAACCAGTAGATACCGATATCCGTGGAACACCAGGTCCGGGAATACAATATTTGTGTTCTACTGTAAATATTTGCTAGCTCACTGTACTAAGAGGCCCGAGTACACAATGATTTTCAGGTTACATGGATCCTGAGTATGTGGTCACCCAAGAGCTCACCGAGAAAAGTGATATATATAGCTATGGTGTGGTACTGTTGGAGATAGTGACTGCAAGACGAGCAATACAGGAGAGCAAGAATTTGGTGGAGTGGTCTCAAATATTCATGGCATCAGATTCAAGACTACCGGAGTTAGTGGATCCACGCATCAGGGATTCCTTTGACTTGGACCAGCTACAAACTATTGTGACTATCGTGAGATGGTGCACACAGAAGGAAGGCCGGGCAAGGCCTTCAATCAAGCAAGTCCTTAGGCTTTTGTATGAGAGTTCAGACCCCATGCATAGTGAATTTGTGCGAGCTGTGGAAGATGAAGAGTGTGAAGGAAGTGAAGGAGGAGGAAGAACAAGTAAGGAAAAATCAAACAAGAGTGATGCTATTTTTCAGAGTGGGGATGTAAGATATCTTGCATCCTCTTCAAGCACATCGAGGTCGTATTGTAGTAGAAGCTTTTTACTTGAAACTGGCTCTCCACAATCTCCCTCCAGTATGCTCTCTGTTTGAGGCGATCATTGTTTGCCTCGATCAACAATCATGGTTTGCAAGAAAGCCGTAGCACTACTCTTACAGACTTGGCAGCAGGTCAAGTCAATGTCTTCTGAGAATACATATCACCAGTTAGATAGAAAAGGCAATTGTAAAACTAGTCATTGTTTTTTTAAGCATGTGAAAGTACTCATTATACATCCATTTCTTTATTTCATGTTTTAGGATTTCTGGACAACTAAAGCTGGGAAATATGAACATTTTATATTTCATCGTTGGTATGTAAGATGGGCTGCTTCGCTTCAAGCATTTCTTTTCTGTTTTCACTTTGAAAAGTAAAATTGATCTAGCAGCTCACGAAAGTTTTACTCCTTACACTCAACCTAATCTTATTTCATTGTACTCTTTGCAAAGCTCTCTTTTTCCATCATTACATCTCATGATCCACTGAGAAATTGAAGAAATCATGGGAAGAAAATTTATTTACACCTGAACTTTTGCCAATAAAAATACCTGTGCAGGTCCCCAAGGTAACCATCATTGTTGGTGGAAGTTTTGGTGCTGGAAATTATGCAATGTGTGGTCGTGCATGCAGTCCCAGTTTCTTGTTCCTTTGGCCAAATGCCAAAATATCTGGTGATGGGTTGTCCTCTGGCGGCCTCTTCACTCCTCGGATATGATCAAGATGTCAATAAAAACTTGTGCCATCACTTTGATTTGAGCAATTAGATATATAAAAAATACCATATCTACATTAATATTGACCGTATCTACATCCATCCTGTGCAAAAATTGCATTTGTTCTGGCAAGGCCCTTTTCATATTTTATAGAATTGGTGCATTTTGGGGCAAACGCTTAGTTCAGATGCTCTGAATGCCATATTCACTTCTTTTGTTTTGAGGCTGTTAGTGTGCTGTCTCAAATCGAAATGCAAACAAGAAAAAGCAAGGAATTCATGTGACCTCACCTTTCTTATAAATATTATTGAGGCCTTACCAACTTATGGCATGCTTATCTGCATTTGGATATGGTTGCATGGATTACAGTGGACTGAGGAGGAAATAGAAAAATTCAAGGCAAAGATCATGGAAGCATACGAGCGAGAAGGAAATCGTTATTACTGTATACTTCGGACAAGGAAATCGAGGCAAAGAAGTTTGTGCTTGGAACTTCTTAGACCCCAAAGATGTTGCCGGAAAGTTCCTCTTCTGTGACTACGATGATGAGTCATCACAGTCTCTCAGATATGGGCCAGACATTGCTGGAGCTAACGGGGCTATCTTCAGTGAAGATGATGCAGAATTTCTCCAACAAGACTACGTCTACATGCCGATTGTGATAGTGAGCACAAAAGATGGAGACTTGCTGAAGAACTATATCATAAATACCACAAACACAACAGTTAGAGTAAAGTTTGGGTTAACGTTATTTGGTACTAAGCTCGATAGTGGCATATTTTTCCTCTTGAGGACCTGATCGAAGATCCCCATGGACTCTTGAAACCTGATATACTATCTCCTGGATACCATATTCTGGCTGCTTGGGTTCCTAATAAAGGATTTGCACCAATGCGTGAAGATGATTATTTGCTCACAGATTATGCTCTTGTTTCCGGCACATCAATGTCATGTTCCCATGTAGCTGGGATAGCTGCATTGCTTAAAGCCTCTCACCATGCTTGGAGTTCTGCTTCCATCCGATCAGCACTGATGACAACTGCTGATGTTACAGGCAACGCAGTTGGTAGAATCATCGATATGACCACTGAAGTTGCTGGGACACCCCTTGATTTTGGAGCAGGGCATGTAAATCCCAACAAAGTCATGGACCTTGACCTAGTGTATGATATAGAGGCGGAGGATTGCGTTAACTACCTGTGTGCGATGAGCTGTACAAGCCAACTGATCCAAATCATCACAGGGTCTTCAAATTTTACTTGTGAATATGCTAGCCTTGATCTTAATTATCCTTCGTTCCTTGTTCTCTTGAACATGACGAATACTGCCACCACTACATTCAAGAAGGTGTTGACAAATAGAGCAGATAATAGCTCCGTCCATCATGCGGTGATCTCAGCTCCTCAGGGTATGAAAGCTCTAGCCCAACCAACAATACTTACATTTTCAGGAAACGACAGCACGTCTTAGGGGATGCAATTGCAGAGACCATGGGACTCCTAATCACGTCTACCATTAACTTCACACCAGCTCAAAAACCCGGAATTCCCAAAATAATCGCTTCAAGGACACTTCACACATTTTATTGAGCCGCTTCTTCTTTATGTTTTTCATAGTAAACAGAACGTCTCAAATTATTTAAGGACCAGAGTAAAGAAATAGTTTTGGTTTGAGAAAGCTTCTATACAAACAAAAAGTTTCCAACTTTTGAATCACTGTAAAATACAAGGGGCACTGTTTTGTATCGCTGTTAAAAGTTTGAGGCACGAAATCACATGGATCTAGGTTCGGAGTCTTGACAGCAGCCAACCATTCAAAAATGCTTGATGTAAAAGTATCTCCACTTCGATAGATTGATAAGATCAATCATCAAATACAACTCATGTAGCCAACATGTAATGAAAGAGCAAGTAAAGCTTCTACTTTCCAGGTGAGAATGTTGAAAGAAGTGTTCGGGCACTGAACTGGTGAATTTATATTACAGATCTCACATTAGTAGTTTTATCAGTAACAACGATGGGGCACAAGGCATACATGGAGATACTCAAATCCATGCAGGACACATAAAGATAAAAGAATAAATGTGATCCAGCCTTCTCCGTCATCTTTTATGAAAAATAAGGGGAAAAAACTATGAGAGAGCATGCAATTATAAGGCATGCCTCAACTATCTGATCTATGTAAGTGAACACGTTACAAGACAAGCAACTCTCATTTCTCCTAGCCACCAATGGCAGCCAGGAACTTCTTCTTGCTCACAGGTTCTTCATGCAAGACCACAACGTCTCTCACCTTGTCAAAAAGCTGCTCCAGCTCATCCACACCAAATCTTTGATAGTCCAGTGGTTTTTTGTATCTTTGCTGGTATATTGACTCAAAACAATCCAAGAAAATCTGACAAGAATAGCTCACTAGAATCTCCTGCAACTCAAACTTGAACAGCTCAAGATTTGGGTCATCAACTTCATATCGAGCTGCTGTTCCCAAATTAGCCTTCTCTTGGTTCCTCCCCACCTCATGTTCCTCAACCATCACTCTTTCTTCATCTGAGACCTCATCTGAAGAGGCACCACCTGTCGCAGCATCCAAGCTCTCCTCCTGAAGCCCCTTTCCTGTCTTATCCCTCCTTGCTAAAATTATAGGAGGTGCACTTGGACCTGCTTTCCAGTTTTTAAGATAGACAAACTTCTTGTGACCCTTGCCATCTATTGCCATTGCATCGCCCATTTTCTTGAAAAGACTAACAAGCTTCAATGCCCCATATTCTGAAACATAAAGAGGCCGACCATACATCTTCTGATACTCAGGAGGAACTCGGGTAAGAGGCAAACATCCACCTGAAAGTTCAAGTAACTTCACCAGCTGAGCTTTCAGACCATTTATGTCCCCAGGCTGTACCCACATAGTAGAATAATACTCATCATAAGATGCGGGGCATGCTGAAACTTCATTCAGACCAGATGGGAGACTCTGTGACCTCGAACTAGTGGGGTGACAAGGCACAGTCATCAAAGAACTGCTGTTGTATTCAGATAAAGACTGTGACATTATAGAGAGATCTCTAGAGTTGTAATAGCTTTGCGAGCGCCCCCAGTAAACAATTGCCTCTTCTTCATTCTGGCCATCGTGGTTGTCATTTATACGGCATCCCATAAAATACCCAGCAATATCAGCTGGTCCTGCATGGGAAGGCAATAACGTCTTTGAGGGGGGTATAAAACCTTCCCCACGAGCCACACTAGGCCAGTCCCAAACAAACTTGCCAGCATTGCATAGGGCAGACGAGACGCCAACCCCGGAAGGGATAACAAGAATCACAGTATATCCACGCTGACCAAGTATGTGAAGAGCAGGAGAAAAATCCACATCTCCAGAGATAAGCATGATGGAGGAAGGTGGGGGGTTGTCAAGTGCAAAGAGAAACATGTCGACCAAAATAGCCTTGTCAGCAGCATCCTTTCTACCGTTTGGAACATCAACTAGTTTAACACCAGTTCTCTGGCAGCCTTCTCTCAGTCGTCTGGAGAAGGAGTTAAAATCTCCATATGCAGAAAACATCATGACAGCTCCTTTAATAACAGGGTGCACTCGCAAAGCCATTCTGATATTCCCAGCCACATCTTCAGGGCGGACATCGCTAGGGACACGGCAGTTCTCAATGTCCCAAAGGATAGCTACAGGACCATCCAAAGAGGGTCGAATTTGATGGCTAACACAGGGTTGAATAGCTTGCATGTTTGAATCTGCCATATGGATTCCCCTCTGCTCAGAAGAATCAGAGGGAAGCGTTGATGCCGATGGATTTGAATTTGCCATCGCTCTTTTTTTAATGCTATTGTTAATTCTTTTATGTTATCAAAAAGTTAAAGACCCCTGTTGATTACCAGAGGAAGAGAATGAGAGTCATCAAACAATATAGGATTATTCTAAGAATAACTCTAGAAAAACATCAAAGCAAAAATGTGTATACCAAACTATTCAAAGAAGCACTGCCACCAAACAAGTTAATATTAAGAACCCAATTGATTAGCCAAACCTAAAAATAGATGTATTTGATTACTTCACCAAAGAGCTGATCAAGACTACATATTTAGCAGCTAAGCTCAAGAAGTGTTTTATTTGAAGATTAAGATCTTAGCTTAATGCCTGTCTCTCTTAAGAACAGGGAGCATAACAGAACCCAAGAGTTTAAATCTATCCCCACTGCCCAAATTATGAAATTTACAATTTGAAGATGAAACTCAATTGATCGAAGAAAGGAAAAGAAAAGGGTACCTTTGAATTGAGGTCATAGAGCAACTCTTTAAAATAAAATAAAGCTGTTATCACCAGGACCAAGGAATTGAGATCTTGTTGAAGAATAAAACAAAAGGCTAAAGATCGAATAAATTATCATCCAACAAAGATCAAAGAAGATGGCGATCACTCTTTATGGATTATTCCTACACAAGGAGAGGTGAAGAAGATTTTGGCTTCTTTTTCCTTATTTGTTCACTACCATACTTGCTTTTTTTGTAGAGACGATGGGTTTTTGCTTCTCTGGGGTGTTTTTTTTTTTTTTTTTTCCTAGGATTTTGAAGCCGGAAGAAGTGATATATTAATTATTTTTTCTAGGTTGGAGGGCGCTGTCAGAGAAAGAGGTCTTGGGCTTTTAGGGTAAATAATGTTTGAGCCCAAGAACAAAGGAACAACCAGCCTGTCTCTTGTTTCATTTCAAGCTGATTAACCGACAGACACGATCAAAAGGTCGGAATGTTGATTTTCATTCTGCCTCGAGAAAAAGTGGCATCCAATTCCTACCCACATTAACGTTGAAACAAAACCAGAACCTTGCAAAATAACATACAAAGTCGGAGGGATGTCACTTCTCGAAATCGACATCTCCCTAGAGTCCTGAGTAACAGCTGTAGCTGACAAACCCAAAAGATGTGGTTAACAAGAACATTCTGTAGGTGTCTTAATAATTGCTTAGCATAAAAAGCTCAATTTGGAAACCATAAAGCAAGTAGATATAAGAGCAGCGCTGAAGACAGGGAGCCAAAACTTATAAGATCCCTGAAGATTGTCATGAGAAACTCTGTTCTCTGGAAGATTGACAAGCAACTACAAAAGGATAAAAGGGCTTTTCTAAAGATTACAACCCACGTATTCTATTCTCAAAGAACAAGTCTGGTTGACACTGCATGTCCTATCGCCAGATATCAACGTTCCATATTAGATGTAACCATTTTGTAAAGCAAAGCACAGCGTAAATATGCATCGCATCCCGTATATACCAACAAGCAACATCAGCTTGTATAAAAGACAATGAATTTGTCCAGTCTTCACCATAGACCACCTAACTAGCAGAGGTAATTGACAACGTACTTCATTATAATGCCATCCTCTATTAAAACTTCCTTGGCTACATTGAGAGTACTAGCAGCAAAAGGACCGGGATATGAGACTAATAGTACAAAATAGGATAGCAAATGCAGAACATCCGACCACAATTAAAATTCAAGCCCAAAGAGAACGCAAGTTTCTGAATTGATGTTTGGACAGAATATGAGAGATTAACAACATGACATAAATGGAATACAAAAGAAATATGTTTCACGGAAATAGATTACAAAAGCAATATATTTCATCTTGAACTTCTATCCATTTATTTCAAGAAGTACATAGGTCAAATATAAGTCTTCCCTCCGCTTATCCTTTCCAATAGTCCACTTGTCTACATTAAATCCTGTTCATGGATCAACGAAAATGCACAAAAGCTCTATTAGCCTCTGCCATCTTATGAGTGGTTTCCCTCTTTTTTATGGCTTCACCGGTCCCTTTGGCAGCATCCATAACTTCAGAACTCAATTTGAGAACCATACTTCGTCCTGAACGTTTTCGGGATGCCTCCAACAACCAACGGATAGCTAGTGCTTTTCCTTGGAATGTTCCTACTTCAATAGGAACTTGTTGGGTAGATCCACCAACACGTCTTGCTTTTACCGCTACATCAGGAGTTACTCCATTCACTGCCTCACGTAAAACAGCTAATGGATTTGATTGTGTCTTTTGCTGAATATTTTTCAATGCTTGATAGATGATATGATAAGCCAGTGACTTTTTCCCCTTTTTCAAGATTCGGTTGACAAACATGTTAACTAACCGGTTACGATAAACTGGATCAGAAGTGGCAGGTTTTTTGGCCGTTGCACCTTGACATGAGATGAGGATGAAAGGGAATCAGTCTCCCTTCATAGAGTTAATGAATAAATTCACTCTCAACATGCATGATAAATAATAACAATAAAATACTTTCACACTCCAATCAATACTCCAAAATTTGATGGCCCAGTTGGTAAGCAAAACAAAACGATAATTTCACTGCCACAGGAAAGTAATTTGGGCACCCAAAAAAGCAACATTCTTTGCATACATCACCAGTTTGCTATATTTTGAGTCTCTTCTCATCAAAACAAAGAACTTATTAAACCATTCCCCAGTTCAGTCCAGCTTGGGAGTTCTAACAAGAAGAAGAATATGCTAGTTCTGAAAATGGGACTGGCATTTGAAATAACATGTTCTGATTCGCTCCCCCCTTCCATAGGAGCCTCAGTCTCCAACTCTCTCTCTCTAACTTTCTTCCACATTTCTCCTACCCTGTGTCTTTATTTGGCCCCTTTTTTCTGTTTTCAATTTCTTCCAGGGATTTAATTCATTTACACTGTGTCTCCAACCCGAAAAAAAAATCTCAGCTTCTTTTCTGATTGAACCTATATTTTCTATAAAGAGCAACCTTCTACTATCTGATATATCGATTGCATTGAGTAGATGAGCTAATCTTTGATTTTTTTTAGCACACAGCAAATCCTAATTTTTTATTATTCATTAAAAGAAAAAACAAGATGGATTATCTCTTCTCCTAAACTCCAATCAAGTCACCGTCAAAATCAGCAAAAAAAAAACTCAATATTAACAAAAATAATAAAGATGAACAACTCAAACAAGAATCAAAATTAAAAGAGTACAGAGTTTAAGGGAGTTATTTATTAATTTTGTTTTACCTCGTTTTCCGCGAGCGCAGAGAACCTTGAGAGGGAGAGGCGCATGTTGAACAGTGAGATTCGGTGCTCTTTTAGCGGTGTTCAAGTTGATTGGAAATGAGAGTCTATTAGGGTTCAGCTGCTGGCATCTGCGGGAGCTCGTGAGCGGTGGAGAGCAGAATGAAGTAGCAGTTGAAGCCATTTCAAAAAAAGAAAGAAACAGCGAATACTAAAAATTAGTCACGCAGAGAGAAACCAGAGAGATGGCAGTGGTTCTTGCTGCTATGACTGACTATCGTGTGGGTCTGAGAGTATGAGGATAGGGTGATGATATATGCGAGGAACTGAAATCGGGTAATCTGATCGCTGTGATATCAACCGCTGATCAAGGAACGGGACCCACCTGTATGTATACCATTTATTTTCAAATTAAGTAAGATTATGAAGAGATACATCGAGAATTACTGTTTTTAAATTATTTTAAAGAGTTGAAATTAAAAATAATTTTTTAAAAATAAAAATATTATTTTAATATATTTTTAAATAAAAAACGTTTTAAAAAATAACTATAACCATGATTGAAAAAAATAAAACTAACTTCCAACTACTAATTTTATCAATTTTCTTTTCCCAATCTCTTAAAATAACTTTACATAAATAATATATTTTTAATTTTTGTTGTTTCAAACTAAAAAGTTTTATTTTTTATATACACTCAAAGATTATAATTAATGTCGTTTAAATATAGAAAAATTAATGTTATTAATTAACGAGAAATTAAAAAATGTATCTCATTTTTAATTTTTGTTATTTTAAATCAAAATAAAAGCTGTAATATTTCAACTAACCCAAGTATTGTTATTAATATAAAAATTATTGTTGGTATTCAATTTAAATAGAGGAAAATCGAGGTTGACGTGGCATTTTAAATTTATTGAAAAACCAAAATCAGTCAAAAAGCTCACGCCCGGTGGGACTCGAACCCACAGTCGCCTGATTAGAAGTCAGACGCCTTATCCATTAGGCCACGGGCGCTTCTTGT
>Ga0325402_1001972_pt1 | contig 17602 bp, 13 predicted proteins | sample PopdelMetagenome_22_FD_207212 | JGI IMG/M metagenome (GOLD analysis project Ga0325402, IMG submission 207212) | Populus deltoides microbial communities from Bellville, Georgia, United States - Xylem-PdKOR-R3 | ecosystem: Host-associated > Plants > Phyllosphere > Stem > Wood/Secondary xylem... | reverse complement strand
ATTAGAACTAGGCCTTGAACATGGGATTTTTGTGTGGATTATTCATTGTAAATTTTTTAGGGTTCACGGGAGCCCATCAAGTCTAGCTACAAGATTTATAATCACCCCCTCTATTATTATTATTATTATTATTATTATTATTATTATTATTATTTTATTTTTTTGCAATTTTAATGGAAAGTGGTAGGATTAAAATCTGTTAGAGAATAATATAAATCATATCATGAGACCTCACCTAACAGTTTAAGTTATTGAGTTGAGATGATTCTTTAACATGGTATTAGAGCTTTGATGACCAAGTAGTCACGAGTTTGAATCTCACAATCTCTATTTATTTGATAAAAATTAAACACAAGATAAAGTGGAATTGTGCAAGTTTCAAGCCCAAAGGGCTTTCACTTGAGGGGGTGTGTTAGAAAATAATATAAATAATATCCTGAGACCTCACTAACAGTTTAAATTATTGGGTTGAGATTATTATTTAACAAGATTCATTGTTGGTAAAATTGTCCTTGTGTGTCAACTTGGTGATTCAACATCCCAATTTTTTATTCAAGTTGAATTTCAAATTAAATTAGATGAGATTTGACTCGGTAGACTCGGCCACAATTTTATTAGACCTTTTTTTATAAAACAATTTCAAAATATATCGTTTTGAATTGATCATAATCCATAAATGAGTTTTAAACTTAGCTGATCCTATTTTGAGATCTCTTCAAACTATATTTAATTGGTTTAGAATTGTTCTTGAAAGGACCGCATAAACAATTAGAGATCAAGTTTACAGTCGGATCAATCAAGATTAACCCATTAAACCATAATCCAAATCTTGAGCAGGTTATGAGTTAAACCATATTTAATAACTCTGGTAAGGTACACTTACTAGTAACTAAATATATAATATATCATCATCCATGATTTCCAATAATTGATGCATATATTAGTAATAACAACTAACCAACCAAATCATATTCTTCCTCTCTATATGCCAAGCAATTTTCTTAAAAAAAAATTAGGCAGCCAGCTATGCATTTTTCATAAAAGTGGCACAAATTTCAGAAAGTTTTTTAAAATATTCCCCTCATGGGAGACAACATTAGCTAGAATTCAGCATACGCATATATACTATTACTTTGAGCAGCATCTTATGCAGCTAAGGTACGCTGTTCTTCCCCCCTATACCCTTACAGCATGAATTCATACCAAAAGTGAGGTCATGTGACTTGCCAAAAAGTTAAGGAATCTCAAGATTTGCCACCCAAAATGAATCTTCTAGAAAAATATATTATACTGCACGAACAATATTATATTTTGGCTGTGTAGAGAAAGCTAGGGTTAATCATGTTATCATGCAAATTAAACTGATCATCAACCCTTTTGAATATTAATGGGGCTAGAGTCAAAGGATTATTGGTGCTTTGGATAATCACCAAGTTCATTGGGATCTGACGTCCATCCACCTTGTGGGTCTAGCTAGGATCTTCAATATGTGGTAGGAAGCAACACCGAGATTTAGAAAACTAATAACTTATCTCAATGATCCTTCAGGTTAAAGATTTTGTGCTTTTTTTTTTTTTTGTAATGCATGCTTCAACTTTACAACATCATACAATACATAGTTTATGCACATTGTCATTTTACCCAAATTAAAAGGCATGTTATAAGATTGTATATGATTAGTGTACTTTAGGATTGAAGTGAAGATATATATAAAAATGATAAGAATATAGTTGATTGAAGCAATAAAAATATAAAAATATATACTTGAGATAATTTTAGAGTAATTTTTTTATCATTTTAAAATAAAACGGATATGAAAACACGTCATCGATCCTTCATATGTTAAAGATTTTGTGCTATATTTTTGTAATGCATGCTTCAACTTTACAACATCATATAATAAATAGTTTATGTACATTGTCATTTGTTGTATATGATTAGTGTTTTAGGATTGAAGTTAAGATATAAAAACAATAAAAGTCTATTTGGTTGTAAAGATAACGATATATGCATGCTTGAGATAATTTTAGAATAAATTTTTATTTTTTTAAAACAAAAAAGATATGAAAACATATCACCTTCTTTTCTTAGCCCGAGAGACAATGACCAAACCTTATCTAAAGGATATGGCTATCAACCATTAATAAAAGGGTACTTCTATGATTATAAAATATGAAGGGATTAATTGGCTTTCTAGCTGGGAAAATGTATTTAATTAATTTCCAAGCTTGTTATCTATCAAGATTTAAACGTCGAAGACCTGCAGATTCTAGATAATAAATTTCTTATAAATCTTAACATTGACATGAGTAATTTAATCCTTGAACAGATTGGGGAAATAGATTTAATTTTTATACCTAAATCCCTTAGTTTAATGGAATATTCTCACCAAAGCACACTAAATTTCCTTCTTAATTAAGATGTCATATTACACGTTAAGTATATATTAAGTATAACTAATAGCTTAATTACTTCTCCATCTTAATGCATCTTACCTTTTATCTTAACTAAAATATATACAAGTCAAAAGAAATCTTAACATGTAAAACTATACTAATATAATTAATTTAAAATTGCATCGAAAAGAAATCGATAACTTTAAACGAGAAAACCCTATTCACCGTCTACATGAACAATGCATTAATCCACAACACACTTGAGTATGGGTGCATGGTACTAAACTCTCTATATATAATGATATTTCTCCCATCTCTTTTTAATATAGCAGATAGTTTAGTAGTGCCAGCTAGCTGCTCTTTGGCCACTTTCCTTGTTCGCAAACGCCAGGCACTTATCATGGAGCGAAGATTATATATATTGGGTACAAGAACACGAAGACAGGATATATACTGGCAGCCACTGCATATACTCAAACTTTCTTCATCTTTAGTCATTATTGATAGCAGTAAAAAGAAGGGATGATGGAGAAAGTTGAGATTAGATCGATATAGTCTAATTAATTAGCTTTGTGCGTACAAAACTTGATTAAAAGGCACTTTCAATCAAGCTATGAAGGCCCCAGTAACGATAAAAATCCCTTAATCTAGAAGAGATACATCACATCATCTAATCATAGATGGCATTCCTCTCCTTATCTGGAACCCACACACCATAGTCTCATCCACTCACACGAAATATATAGTGGGCATTCAAGTGTATGCTGATTTGCTAGCTTTTCTTTAATTAATTGCCTCTATTACTCATTATTACCCTTAATTTCTCCCACCAACTTAAAAAAAGTTGGTGGATAGAGTAAAACCCTGCCCTCTATATATTGTGTGGACTTGCATGGTAAGAGTAGCTCCTTTTCAATATGTTCAAAAAAAATTTCATTTTTGGATTAAGTTTTTCATGTACTAATTAATATGGATTTTATTTTTGGTGGGAGATAGAATTTTCGTAATTAATTAGATTTTGAGTTAAAAGAATTGTAAAGAAATTACTTTTTTTTTCTGAATCTTAAAGACAAATTAATGAAGTTGAGAATATCTCTTCCTCTTACTTTAAACATCTTTTCAGAAATCTTCCATGGACCCAGTAATAAAATATCAAAATGATGACCATGATCGATTAAAATAACACGGAATTAACAATGAAAATGCTCCTTGTGTACATACATCAAGGAACAAGATAAAGGAGGAGTCTTGAGACATTTGATTATTTTTAAAGAAAAAACTTGTTGGAATATCGTTCAAGTTAAAAAAACTATTGAAGTCTAGTCATTGGATTTGAGATCGAATGATAAATAATGACAATATGACATAGACAATGACTTGTTGCAGAACTCATGCATCAACTCAACTCTTCATTAATCATACCATGAAAACAGCTGTAGTTTGTTGGGTTATGTCCGACTAGTGCCAGTAATATTAGCTAGGTCAGTGACACTAAATGCTCAGCACTTGACTATAACATGAGATTTAAGTTTTTATTTTTAAGAAAAGTCTGAAATACATATTATTTGAAAAGAAATTGAAGAATCTTCGGTGGCCAGACCTGAAGAGAAAGGCCTAGATCGACAGGGAACTGTGTTAACTAACCAGACCGGCCAATTATTACAGCTAGGATATAAACTAAGTACAAAAACTAAGTAAAGGGAATTCACAGTTCTCGTGGAAAGAATTCTCTTCTCCCAACTCTCCCGGGTCTAGTCCCCAGCTAGCTAGCTAGCTAGCGCTCTACTTCACCCTTGTCGCTCTCACAGGGAGAGCGGCTTTTGTTTTTCCTTTCCATGCGTCCTGAGCTAATGCTGCATGGAATGCTGGACCACCGCAGGCCACATCCTCTTGTGACCTTGTCCTCTTTCCTAGCTTTTAAGGATCGGTTAAGCTGCCACTCCCAGCTTGAAACATGCACCAATTATGTGCACTATTTGTTTCTCCTTGCAAAGATTAACTATTGCTAGCAAAAAACCTATTTACTCACCTTGGGACTTGGGAAATGTTTGATTTTACAATTGTTTTTGTGGTTACGGTTAAAAAAAATTATAAATTATAGTTAAACATATCCCGAGCAATAAGCTATGGTGTTGTGGACTCGTGTTTCTTATCATTACTATTAAAAAAAATATAAAATACCATGCATTGCTCATGTCTTGATTTTTTTTCCAAAATAAAAATACTTATTTATGGCATCCTCAACATTTTATACGGTCTTGATTGAATCCTTGTGTGCGTTTCCGTCAATATCTTTCTTTGAAATGCGAGCAAAAATGGACAAAAGGACTTGATTGCTAAATTTTTGAAACATTAGAGATCAAATTGATATAACATTTTGCTTTAGGATGAAATTAAGAATTGGATAAGTAGAAAGTGGATGGAGATAAAAGTTGACCAAATACACTAAATGCAGGGATTTGATGTCGAGCACGGTCTGCGCCTACGTGACCCGCGAAGCATGCTCACGCGGGCTGAAGTTCTTGCAGTTTCTGCCTGTCGTTTACTGCAAAGGCCTTTTCCATTGTGGTCCCCACTTTCAAGCATTGTGGTTAAACATTTCACCGTATCACCCACTTTTTTATTTTATTTTTTTCGAATTTTGTGATTTGTTTCTTGCATTTTCAGTATTTAAATACCATTCCGCTTTATATTATTCATGTGAGTTAGTCATTTTAAAATATCTTTATTTGATAATAAAAATAATCACTAGACATAACTTGTATTATATATAAACATAGTTTTTTATTAAGCTTTACATGTTAATTATGTTATTCATTAATTTCATCATATTAATATTAAAAATCAACTTATTATTTATTCAATCCAGTAAAAACTAAATTTGACTTTTATTTTTTTAAAAAGCTACATCATTTTGATCTTAAAAAAAAATCATGACATCATGTTGTTTTTTATTAATTAGAGTTAATTTTTCTAGCTCGTAATTCAAGTCGGGTCATGAAACGGGTTCTGTTCAATAATTTTTTATATAAATAAAACTAGATATGATGTATTTATATTAGTATTGAGATATATAATATTAAAATTCAAAAATCAATTTCACTGGGATGTTGATATAAAATCATTTCAATACAAGTAGAAAGGAAGATGATGAACCTATAGGAATTAAGAAGACCATAAAATAAAAGTACACAAGGATCCAATACTTATAGTAGTAGTTGTAACTAAAATGAAATAAGGTTTAAAATTCTCAATTTCCATGTGCTTAAATTCAAATTACTAAATCTTCCTAGCAAGTTTATACCCATTAAATGGGTGAGGAGAAAATAGAAAATTTTAATCATAATCCCAAAATAGATGCATCAAATAATAATAAAAAAAGAGATACTCTAATTAAGATTGTCAATTGCTATTAAAAGAAAGAAAGAAAGAAAAAAAGGAATGTTTAATAAGCTTTAAAAATTCCCAAATAAAAATTCAAATAAACTAACTATTCTTCCCACCCCTTACAAATTTAGCAAAAAAAATTCAATTATACTGATATTTTTTTAAACTAATAGGAATAATAATAATAATATAATAATGATAATTTCACAAAAAATCACATAATTTATATTTACAAGACTGGGACGGAGGCATATATGGTTGAAAAGATAAAGATAGAGAACACAAAATAAATATGTTTTTAAAATAATTTTAAAATGAATTTATTTTATTTTAAAATAGAAAAAACAAAGAGACATGTCTTTTTATTCCTGTATTTTTATCTTTTATATTTCAAGATAATAATCAAACACTATTTGAAAATCCACTGGATATAGTATTTTAATCTTCTAAAAAAAGACTAATCCTGTAACTAAATTTTGTAAAAATAGCATTGTTCCCACTAATATCTAGATAGGGTAGAAAATTGCAAAATACTACTCTCAATTAATTCCTTTACAATGAAAAAGAAAAGTAGATAATTCTAAAATTGTACCAAAACGGAAAATATCAATTACAATCCAGAATAGATGCGCGTGGCGAGAACGCGCAACCAAAAACGGTAAAACAAATCTTGATAATAAAAGCTTTTATCTTTTTAATCTCTCACTCACCACCGTCCACAAATTCCATCACCGTCCAAATATATCCTTACATTTCATATTCTTTATCATCACAGTGAACTGTAGGCTTGATTATTTTATTTGGTTCCCCAGATTTTAATTTTTATTTACTTTGATCCTCTCGCTACTATCCCCTTATTCTATTTATCATCACAGAAGTGATTCTACGAAAGATCTTGAGGTAAAATCTCGCTTTATTTTTATTTTTATTTTTATGTTTCTGTACATATACTTTACATTTTTCTTAAAAAAAGCCCCTTTTATGGAATATTATTCTCAAATTCAATTTTGGAAATATCTCGTATATATAATGAGTGAATCCTAATAATAATTCTCACAGGTCATCAATAGTTAAACATGGTTAGAATGTCATTTTGTGAAGACTTTAAATTATTATTATTATTATAAAACTTTAATATTTTTTATGTATTAATGTGAATCCCTTACTTTTCACTCTATATAATATGATATTCTCGTGATTGATTATCAACGGTACTTGATAGGTACTTTATAGAAGGAGCATATGAGTGCATGAAAAAAATAATCAAATGATTATAGAAAAAACAAAGTCAACAGTCAAAGGATGACATTAGAATAAAAAATAATATAACTATCAAAGTAGAAGAACATTCAAAGTAGAGGGACCAAATAAAAATAGAATTTCTGGTTCGCTGTCATGTTTTTTTATGTTTTAAAAGCTTTCTCTATCCCTAAAATACTATATTCCAACTTAGCCAATCAACTCTCTTTTTTCATTGCCACTTTCTCTCTCAATTGACTCATTGCCAAGCTCTGCCATTATTATGGTTTATGGGTTTTTGTTAAGAGCTTTAAACTTTGAAACAAAAACCAGTTAAAGCTTCAATCTTTGAAGCAAATACTAGCACCCCACTTGGTAAATTGGTCCCTTTATTTCATTCTTTGCTTTGACAAGTTGTTTTGAAGGGAAAAAGAAAATGACTGTAGAGCAGGGAATTGGAGATAGCAATATAGACCAGTTTCCTATTGGTATGAGAGTTTTGGCTGTTGATGATGACCCAACTTGTCTTTTACTGCTGGAAACTCTGCTTCGTAGATGCCAGTATACTGGTTTGTCTCTCTTTTTTTATTGCTTCATTGAGTTGTTCATGTTTTTTGGACATGGGTTTTTGTTTTCATGTTTTGTTGTTAAGGCTTTGATGTTTTCGTTGTTTGTCAGATTTACGTTGTTAGTTGTGTAAAATATGAGTGGTTATAAGCCATTGACATGAATAATCTTTGTTCTTGGTTTTGATTCTCCTTGTTGATTGAGAAGTTTTATGTAATTGGTTTTTGTAAACATGATGTTTGTGTAAACTGTTGAGTTAAATTAAAGTATCTTGTCTTGTTTCTTGGTTTCTTGAGAAAAGAAGAAATCTATATTCTCTGCTTGCTTTGATCCGGTTTGTTACTTTTGGGAGATAGGCACTTAGATATGTATCCACTTTAACAAGATTTTGTAGGTTAAAGTTTACACTTTTGAATCTTTACTGTCTCTAATGACATTCTGAGGTTTTGGCTACTGGTGTGTTATACTGATTGGAACTGTTGGATCTTCTAAATTGATTGCATTTGTACTCTTGGGTCATTAGTTCTTTGGAGTTAGATTTCTGTAGATTTGTTCAGAGTTTAAGCTTCCGAAATCTTATGATTTATTGGCATGGCACACTTCTGGATCTTTTCTAAATAAATCTAAATTTATTATTGATTTTATGAGTTTCGGTTGATTCTGAATATTTTAACCTGATAAATCTAGATTAATGATTGATTTTCTATGGTTTAACTGATCTATTTTTGTGGAATTTCACAATCTGGACTTATACAATATATGGGCTGTGGATTGTGCAGTTACTACGACGAGTCAAGCAATCACGGCATTGAGTATGTTGAGAGAAAACAAGAACAAGTTTGACCTGGTTATCAGTGATGTCCATATGCCAGACATGGACGGTTTTAAATTGCTTGAGCTCGTGGGGCTTGAGATGGACCTACCTGTCATCAGTAAGACAAAAACACTACACATGGTCTTTTGCTCTCCGTGTTTCAGTTTTTATCTAAAGGAAAATGTGTTGCAGATTCTTTATGGACCCGTGGAGTTCCAAAAAACATTTTGAAAATGATCATTTTCATGCCATTTCCAGATTTCCAACAGCTTTGAAAATTTTAGAGTTCACTCTATTAGTCTGATTAAAACTCATTTTGTTGGTTGATTCCAAAGCCGAAATTTAGGATATTGTTCTGTTCAGTTTAACAAGTTCGTTTAATTTACTGTTTCTTGCATAGCATGTTGTTGTAACATCTTTGCAGTATGTGGTTGTCCAATTGGGATTCGATTCTAATTGAATAATGTTGAACTGCAGTGTTGTCAGGGAACGGTGATCCAAAGCTTGTGATGAAGGGGATCACTCATGGAGCTTGTGATTATTTGCTCAAGCCTGTTCGAATTGAGGAGCTACAGAACATCTGGCAACATGTAATTAGGAGAAGGAAATGTGATAACAAAGACAGAAACAGTTCGGATAACCGAGACAAGCCTAATCAAGGAAGTAGTGAAGCAACACCTGACCAGAAGCTTAATAAAAAAAGGAAAGACCAGAATGAGGATGAGGATGAGGATCGTGATGAGAATGAACATGAAAATGAGGATCCAGCAACCCAAAAGAAGCCCCGGGTTGTATGGTCAGTGGAGCTGCATCGCAAGTTTGTGGCAGCTGTTAATCAATTGGGCATTGACAGTATGTTATTTAACTCATCATCATACTAGAGGTGTTTAAGATGTTTTTCTTGGGTATACGACCCTGGTTTTATATATTTATTTATTCATTTAGTGAGCGTGTGTGCATGCACGCGCCATTGTGCACATGCATATGCTTACTATTTTTCCTTGTTAATATTGGAGACAATATGTGGTTTTTGACCTTTCTCTAGTACTTGAACTTGTTTTTTCTCTACCTGTTATTTTAAGCAAAAGCAATCTCATTGGTTAATTAATTCATAGATCTTTTATATTCATAACAAACTCATTCATGAATGAAACCACCCTTTTGTTTTGGTATTTCTGTTCTACTTTTCATTCATTTTGTTTTTATGCAGAGGCTGTTCCAAAGAAGATTCTCGATTTGATGAATGTTGAAAAGCTTACAAGAGAAAATGTGGCAAGCCATCTCCAGGCATATATTCTATCCTCTCCTGGTTTAATTGAAATTGAATAATTATTTTCATCCGGGAAACTAACTACACTGTCCTGGATGCAGAAATATAGGCTTTACCTTAAAAGGATCAGCACCGTGGCAAACCAGCAAGCTAATATGGTGGCAGCTTTAGGTAGTTCAGATGCATCATATCTGCAAATGAATTCTATGAATGGAATGGGATTGCACAACTTGGCTGGATCTGGGCAGTTTCACAACACCCCTTTCAGATCTCTCCCTTCTAGTGGAATGCTTAGTAGGTTGAATTCTCCTGCTGTTCTGGGCATTCGTGGTCTTCCTTCTCCTGGAGTGATTCGATTGGGTCATGTACAGAGTGCACCGCACTCAGCTAATGGTTTAAGTCACTTCCAACCAGTTGGACACCCTGGAAATAATGGGAACATACTTCAGGGGATGCCAATGTCATTGGAACTTGATCAAATACAATCAAACAAGGGTGTCAACTATGTTAGGGAACTTCCTACTCATCTTGATGATACAGCCAGTTTCCCTGTATCCAGTGGTTCCACAGATATGAAAATAATTGCTGGGAGCTCAAACAGCCCTTTTGTTGGTGTTTCAGGCAAACCTTTGATGCTGGAAGGACATGGTCAAGGGCTCCAAGATGGCCAAAAATTTGGAAATCAATCTTCTCTTGCAGCAGGTTCCTTAGATCCAGGATATTCTTCCCATTTCCCGGATCATGGTAGATGTAATGACAACTGGTCCAATGCTGTTCAGTCAAATGGGGTCCAATCAAGTTCTTTTACCTTAAATGACTGTTTTAAGCAATCTACTCTGCATCCCAGTTCCATCAGAGACAGCATGTCAACAATGGCCTTGCAAAGTAGGAATAATCACTGTGATGTTTCTTCTATCTCTACTCTGCCCATTCATTTACAGGACTCTAAAGCAGATCTACAATGCCAAGTGGCTACAATGAGCAGTGATGCTGGACAAATAATAAATAATGGCCAGCTAGGGTGGGATGACCATAGACAGGATGATCCTTACCACGCAAATGGCATATCTAACTCAATAAACTCTGCAATTCCTATTAATGGTAATGGGAGTCTCGTTGGCCGGAGTTTGGATCCAAATAACATGATTTTTCAGAGAACAAGAAGCTTCAGTTCAGCAGGACAGTCAAATTTTGTTGACACCTCACTGATGAAGCATAATGAGGTTGAAAGTTCAGCAATGGAAACATTAGTGAGGTCAAAGGATGGGTATTTGCTAGGTCAACAGAAGCAGCAGGACAGCTATGTTTCGAATAATTTTGGCTCCTTGGAGGATTTGGTGAGTGTAATGGTGAAACAGGCAAGTCCCCCATATCCCTGTCTATTCCTATGGAGATGCCTTTGTTTTTCCTGCCGTATATTGCATATAAAATTTGCATGATATTCTGAGCCTTAACCATCGAATAAGAGAATCTTCTAGGCAAACAAAGTTTTTATTTTCCTCTATTATCATTAGGCTCTCACTCAAGCAGCACTACCCTTATATCCATGTTTTTTTGTATGAACTTTCTAACTGTTTCTTCTGATTATCAAATATATGTTTCAACTGTAACATGGTTTAAAAATGGCGTTCCCAATAAGAACCTGCAAGTTGATGCCAGTTCTTGTTTTTGTTCTGAATGAGTTTCTTATCACATCATCTTTGAATCTGTTTGTTTATTATGTTTTTCATGCCCTATGAGGCCAAACATTCTTGGTTAGGAGAATAGGCTGGATGCTTGTCTGTTTCTCTGTGTACCGGATATATATTGTTGATTAGGAGAATAGTTTGGATGTTTGCTTGTAATGCTGCAAACAAATCCCCATTTCTTACCCCGAGAATTTTGAGCCGAAAATTCTAGCAGTTTTCATCCTTCACCACATTTAAGTCATTAGGATAAATATTTTGCTGTCTGGGATCTCCATGTCATTGTTTTCTTACTCAACGAATCATTTTCGATTTACATCCCTTATCAGCATTTTGCTGTGTTCACTATCTCTTCATCAACTCTAGCCCTGGCATTTAATAACAAGGATTCAATGATGCAGGAACAAGACAAGGTGAAGTTACCAGAAGGAGACTTTGGATGTGGTGGTTATTCTCTTAGGACATGCATATAAAGCAGATTTATGCTGCCAAAGCCCACAAGAGAAAAGGATCTGCGGAAGCATTACACTTTATGCAGATTGAGTTATTCCTAGTGTAATTGGTACTCCATTTATCTATGTATTCCACTTGTTTTCTTTAGAGAACTGTATGTTAATTGCAGTAGTTGTTTTGTTCTCATATTCAGTAGAGTAAATTGTTTTTCTTTTTGTCTAGTTGATTAAGCAAAGCATTGTAATCTAATAACAATTCCTAGAACTTCTTTGAATTGAACTAGGAAAATGCCTCGTTCCTGGGCCCTGAAGAACAAGTGTTTTCTGCACTATTGATGGCATTGAGATTATCACATGACCCCACACTGAAGAAAAGAACCACTATTCCAACCAAGAAAAGTGCCCCCGCTGTTATTATTGACTAGAAATGGTTCTTGATTGTCTCTTACCAAACAACAGTTCCACATATGTTACTTGTATGTATTTGAGAAAACTATGTTCAGAACACATCATTGTGTCATTACCATGATAATCAGTAATCATTTCCTCATAATCTTTTCAGATACCTCCTAGATCCCACCCCCACTCCAAACCAAAAAGAAAGCTACTAAAGATAGAAAGGTCAATGCTTCAGGTTTATTGCAGATTCATGAGAAGGTAATGAGAAAAGGCATCCAGGGCTTGTGGAAGCAGGCCAACCCTCACATCAATGCCTGCATAGCCATTTGGATTCTGCATCAAGTATGCAACCTGAGGGATTGGAGTAACCAATGGAGAAGCATAGGCTGCATCGCCATGTAGAAAATCAACCTTGTGGAATGGCATACTTGTCCAATCAGAAACTATAGTTTACTCCTTAAGGTAGAGTGCCTTGTGGCCCATCAAGTGCTTCCATATATGCAGTCACATAGTCACTGTTGACAGAGTTCTTAGCTTCTGTTATCTTCTCTATCATAGCTTCATGGCTTCCTTCCTCTAATTCTCCGGCTGTTAAAGCAACAGAAATTAGTACATAAGCATTGCCACTGTAACCTTTAGACAGTGGAGGCATCATCTTGTTCCTTATGTCCATGGCAAATTGCAAACACTCCATTCTTTCCTTCCTCACTCCTAAAGCCTTGGTCCTTACTAAATTATTTGATGTTGACAATAGTCAGTGCAACCCAGCACAAGGTTCACAAAACAACATAGAAAACACCAAATACAGGCCCAGCATTTGCTGTATAGCTTATGATCAGAAACATGGAATTTTCAAATTTCAAAGTAACCCAAGGACCCCCCTCTCTTTGCATGAGTCCATCTCCCCAAAGGAAACTATATCAGCTATCCTAAGGCCAACTATTTACGATAAATTTTTCTAGTTTTCCTAGCTGGTCATCTAGCTGAAAGTGTTGCTAATGATTTGGGGAGAAAAAATATAAAGAAATATATAGCTTGTAATTACATTAAGCAACAACTAACCTAATGCTTAATGAAAGAAACATTAAGAAGAAGACTTACTATATATATATATATATATAAAAGCTAATTGAAGCAACAAATAACTGACACAAAGAAATTAAAAAGAAAAATGTAATTATTGCATGACTTGATCCATGTGAACAATATCCGTGCTTAGGCCCTTTCGTTGTTAGTTGTCCCGATATTTGGTCATGTACAATACAACCATTATTAAAAAAGTGTACATCATAGTTATTGTCTATAAACTGACCTACAGAGGCTAAATTTATAGCGAGCTTAGGTAAGACAAAAACATCCTTTAAAAAAAAGATACATCACCAACAGCCACAATAAGAAGAGCACTACCATTAGCTATTTGAATATGTGAGGATCCACAATATTCTCGGATATTACTTAAGCCACACAGAGAGTTTGTTATATGATTGGAAGCACCTAAATCAAAGATCCAAGAAAGAGCTGAAGAATCAGTACTTTGAAGACCAAGTGTAGAGAAAGCACTCACAATCATTTCTTGCATCATCTCTCAGGTTAGTAGATTTGATGGAGGTTGTGAGATAGGTGAGCCAACAAGAGTATGTGAAACAAGGGAATCAACAGTAGTAACAACAGTTTGATAAGCTTTGTTAAAGCATGGAGGAGGACAAATAGGACACTTCTTAATGATGTGTCCTGACTGTTTGCAGAAGATATAAAATTTATAAGGACAATGAGGAGCAATATAGTTATACTTTTTAAAACTATAACATTGTGTCTTGCTCATATCACGACTCTTCCCCTTGTTATGAGCAACATAAGCAACTGAGATAGTGGTAGAGGCAATTCTTGAATGATCTGAGTATGGAGACACTGCTCTTCACGCAAGAGTTCTCCAAAGCAAGCGTCCAAGGATGGAACATGATCGCGATTGACTAGAGAGGCACGAACTGGTTAATATTCAGGTCGTAATTTCATTAGAAATTGGTCTCGTTGGCTGGTTTTATGGACTTGATGCACTACCAACACACCTTCTACAAAAATCTTGGTTGTAACAAGGTCAGAATAGTCATTCCACATAGTCAAAAATCCAGAATAGTAATCTTGAATACAAAGATCTTCGTGGGTATAGTTGGCAATAACCAACTCAAGCTGAAAACGCCTGGCATTGTTGTCTTGGTTATAGACTTGTGTGAGGCAATCCCACATGGCCTTTGCAGATCTATAAGAATGCAAAAAAAAAAAAAAATCAAATGTGGCTTCATAGAACTAAGAATCCATGACATAATTTGTGCATCTTTGGCAGCCTATGCTGTCTTAGCAACAACAGATCCCTCAGCAGCCGAGTCTCTTTTATCGTTACCATCTATATGGCCCATAACTCATTTCCCTTGAGAAAGATCTCCAATTGAAATGCCCAAGCAGCATAATTTTTTCCAGTATATCTGACACAAACATTATCTGACTTCTTCATAAAGCTATGACTGAGAAAACTAAGACTTAAGAATTCTATGAGAAAAGCTCTGATACCATAACAAAATGGTTTAACTTGCCTCCCATCTGAGACTAGTCTTTCATTATTAGGAAAAGTTGTCTTGTACACAGTAATTACAAAGAGCAATTCTAAGGAGCTATATATGATAAGCTAAATCTAGAGAGCTATATATTTAACATTTACAGCCTAGATTTCCTATTTATAAGGTAAATTTCCTATTTATATATAGTATTTACAACCTAGATTTTAATGAGTACAAATAGTTGTATGCTTGATTTCAACCTTTTTATTGACAATCAAGTCACCTTGAACCAATCTCTCAAACTCATATACTCTGGTATCTCTCATATTTTCAGATAAAAAATGCTTCAAAAACCTCTTAGAAAACTCCTTCCACTCCATCGATGGAGAATTAGTTGTCTTTTCACTTCTCTTGAACTTATACCAGTTCACAGTCACCCCACCTTTTAACTTGAAGGATGCTAAAGTCACTGTATGATAATTCGTGCATCTCGTGGCATCACACATATGCCACACTGCATCCAGAAATTATTATGGATCCTCAGAGTTATCAACTCCCTTAAAGGTGGGAGGTGCCAGCTTAAAAAACTCTAACAAATGCACTTTCACTCCATGCATAGTATAGGAAGTCGAAGAGGCATTTTTATCCTTCTTTTTCATTCTCTCAGCTAAAAGATTAGCTAGGGTTTGCATGGTATGTCAAAAATCATATGTAAAGCACTGTCAGCATGAGACACCTTTTTGTTGGATTCCTCCTTATAGTCTCGACCAACTTCCAAACTATTAGCTCCCTTAAACTTATCATCCTCCTGAATTTTCGTCTCCATAGGCTAAGGTGAAGAGGTTTTACCTCCCCTTTCTTCACCTCTCATTCCTAAGTTGAACAATAAGAATGTCCTCTTGATCATTACTGACACGGTCAATATTAACTACACGTCTTACCCTCAGTATTTTCTTAAAAGAATGCATGTATGACAACACAATGATAAAAAAAAAAAGTTCAAATAAGACATATTATACACAAGATTGAAGAATTTAAAAAGGAATGACAACAAGACAAGATGGTTCCTAAGCTCCATATATTACAGGGGTTTTAACAAAACCATATTACAGGGGTTTTAACAAAATTTGGCTCTGATACCACTCTTGTAACGACCCGAATCCCAGGTCCATGACCAGCAATGCAAGAGTGGTGTCGTAAGGACACCCTACCTATACCAAGTCTCAGAACATACATATCATAAAAAAATATATATATATAAAGATTTTGCAGCATTTCAATAACTTTCAAAATATTATATTCTTCAAAACCAATAAAATCAAATAACACTTCAAAAATTCTCATCATCAGATAAAGAAAAAAAAACCCATAAGACATCATTGAAATCCAAACTTAATTAAAATAGTGTAGTGGTGGAGTGTCTAAGACATCGAATCAAAAACTAAAAGGAAAGTCTCGCGGAACAAGCAAGACATACCGACTAAAACTAAAGAAGTAGGAACACATAACAAAGTTCACTTGCTAACAAAAAGTAAGATCTTAAAATAATATTAAAAATGAAACCCAAAGGTGACCAGATGACACTCAAAGGTGACCACTGTGGGAGGATTAGTCGTCACAGGCTGATGTCTCTCTCACCGGCTAGGTATACAAAATATTATGTGCACATAGATTAACTACTCTTTGTTAGCATTGTGTTACTGGTAAGTATATCGATATCAAGATGTAATCATATTTTAATGAAATTTAGTAGATACTCGTATATTAAAGATTATCTCACTCACTCGAAAAACAAAAAAAAAGATAAAAAATGCAGAACTGGAGACTATTGAAGATAGTTAAGAGAAACGTCAGCAGAACCTATAACGGATACGGAAAACACTAAAAAACAACTCAAAACAAAGTAACATAAACGATTTAAAACTCTAAGCTTAGAGGCTAAAACATAATTATAAAGCCAAATCGAATCACCCGATTGATCCCGAAAATAACTCAAACTGATCGAACCTAATAAACCCGATAAAAATCTATTGTTGGGTCAAATGGTCGACCGAAATGTCCAACCAATCGACCTTCATAACAAGCCAATCTACAGCAACTTGTCAACCAGTTAGCCGGTTCAGCCAATCAGTCGATTAGTTGATTGGGATTTCTAGAATCTTGATATGTTAGTCCTCAAATCCACAAATCCCTACAAATAAGCATTCTGTTATTCAAAAACTCATAATCCAGACAACGATTTTGAACAAGACTAACACTCTAAAACATCAATTAAATCTCTTAAATCATTTCATCACCAAATCAAAATAAAAACCCTAAACTCTTTTTCATCCTTTCACAAACAATGTCTTAATCGAAAATAACAGTTGAAAGAATCACTTATTTGTTTCTTCAACCCTTCTTAAACCAAAAACTTAAGCTAAAACTAAAATCCTTAGTATTTTGAGAGAAAGTTATGGTAAGGGAGAAAAAAAAAAGAGAGAAACAATTTTCCGGCAACTCTTTTCTTTAAATACCTAGGTTAGTTGGGTTGGATTTGAGATGAACTTTGGGCTTGGGTCTGATTAACCAAAAATATGGTCTTACACTTATCATGTCTTTGGTTCTTATTTACCACTTGTGCTAGTATTCATAGGTTAAACCATGTTTATATAATATGTTTTGTAGCTCTCCAAGAATCTTTTTAGGTGGTGTATCATTTTTTAGTGAAATGGCACCTTGTATAAAAATTGTTAGTCCTTAAATCAAAAGTAGTGAAATTAGCATTCTAAGCACAGTTATTAAACCCGATCTGGTTTAGCAAGGTAACTTAGAAAATTCACGATCCATAACCTTTCCAGT
>Ga0325402_1001971_pt1 | contig 17611 bp, 6 predicted proteins | sample PopdelMetagenome_22_FD_207212 | JGI IMG/M metagenome (GOLD analysis project Ga0325402, IMG submission 207212) | Populus deltoides microbial communities from Bellville, Georgia, United States - Xylem-PdKOR-R3 | ecosystem: Host-associated > Plants > Phyllosphere > Stem > Wood/Secondary xylem... | reverse complement strand
TGCTTTGAAGTTGAGGGTAATTTACCACCCAAATCATGTTGTTTAGCATCATCTACTCATTGCCTGCGAACCGTCACGGGTGACTTTTCATTTTAAAGTGTTTTTTTAAAGAATATATATTAAAAAAATATATTTTCTTATTTGTAATATCAATATATTAAAATTATTAAAAAAAATTAATTTAATATTTTTTCAAGAAAAATACATTAAACTCCTGAAAAAATGTGGAAAAACTTAACAATAAAAGACAATTGAAAGATAATAATAATAATAATAATATAAATTACATATGTATAAAAAGGCCGGAGGGAATTAAAGTTTATCATGTTTGATGTGCATGGAATTTTACGAATTGTAAGAAATTATAATTAAATGAATAGATGATTTTCAGAGAGAGAGAGAGAGAGAGAGAGAATAGTGACTAAGAAATTCGATTCAAATTGGGTCAAATTGTGAGGTCAAATTAAACTAGAAACTTAAGAAATTACCTAAAATAATTAAAAGGAAAAGTGGGGCAAAAATGAAAAAAACAAAAAAAACAAAATTACTCCCCCCTTCCTTGTAAGCATGACCGACAACCATTAAAGGGAGAAAAAAAAGAGGATTTATTTGTTTTTCTTGTAATTGTGAAGGGATTTAAGCTTGTGAATGGATTTCATATGGTTTAAAAAGAGAAGGAAACACTTAAACACAAGAGTAAATAGAGATAAAAGGGAGAGAAAAGAAAAGTTAGAAAGAGAAACTAAAGAAATCAAGAAAAGTAGAAGAGGGGTGGCAAAAATTTTGAATGGTTAGATTTGGAAGCTCACATAATTACTTGGAAGGTGTTTAGAACCTAATTATGTAAGTTTCAGTAGAATTGAAATGATTTAGAAGAAAACTAAGAAAATTTGAGTTGGGTTCTTAGTAAAAATTTTAAGAAAATATAATATTGATGGAAATTGGTTTATTTGGGATGAAATGGGTTTAAAAACCTTGGGATAATGAAGCATGAATTTGCAAAATGAAGTGTTACATGGTTAGCCAATAAAGAAAAAAGAGAGAGGAAATTAAATTGTTAGTTTAAATATTTTTTAATTGTATGAAAGTAATGTGTATAATTATTAGACCGTGCATGAAGATGAAAGTATTGCTTGGTTAAACTTAATTGAGATTTTAAAATGTGTTGGAATTTAGATTTTTTTAAGAAAGTTAGGGGTTAAATGCATGGTTGATAAAGGTGTTGTTAAACTAGTATGTAGTGATTATATACTAGTTAAAATCATTAGGAGATTATATAAAAAGTGGGGAAGGCTTATAGTATTGACTAAGTGTAGGGTTTGGAAAGAGTTGGATAAGTGTGATGAATCTTGGAAATTATAATAAATTTTGTAGTACAAAATCTTTGACAAACTCGGGATGTTACAAGCAAGATTGTGCAAATATTGATTAATCAAATACGCATATGAAATTATCTTCTAAAAAGGGCATGTAAAGGGATAGGGGGTATATTCGTAGAAGATTCCTTAGTATTAGCTTACATATATGGGGGCCTCCTTTTAAATTTTGATGTTTTTGCTGGCTGTCATTGGAACTGTAGTTATAAAGTTGAAATATCATTCACATTATTGATGATTTGATGTTATTTGCCAGTTCTTTAAATTCAACTATGCTTTGTATTGGTACTGTGGTTTGTAAGGACCAAAAACAATATGTTTAGAAACCTAAAAGGTCAAATATGGGTCTTGGCAATAGTTCTTCAATTTTTGAAAACTTTTCAAATTCTAGGTTCATGTTCTTCACATGAACATCGTCTTAACCTCTTGTTTTTAGATGATTTGAGTTAATTTTTGGCACAAACATATTAGCTTGTCATCTTTAGTAAATAATCTAAGGTTAAAATGCATCAATAACACGTATTTATGCATTTAGATTCTAGGGTTCTTTTGACTACCCAAACAAATTTTGATCAAATCATGGCTTTTAAATGTTAATCGAAGAAATTGGATGTTTGTTCTTGATCTACGCATGATTACGCATAAAATCATGCCCTTGATTCTATTGAAACTTGTCTGGTTTGTAATTTGTGTTTGTTGGGTTTCGGTTTGAATGTTCATTGTGCTCTTCATGTTCTTGGTATTTGATCAATTTTTGTCATAAAATTTTATGTTTTTGTGTTTTTTAGTTTTGATCTATTTTTGCTTTAATTGTTTGTTTTGCTTTAGTTTCGGATCAAACCATGGTTTTCGGTTCGATTCAGGGTTGGGCCAGTGTTTTCGAGTCAACCCGATTAGTTTTGTTTTGAGTCAGATACTAAGGCTTTGTTTGGTTGGTTACTTTTTTTTGTTAAGGAATTTTTTTATCTAAGGGGTTGTTTGGCAAACACACCATTATACCTATTGTGACAATTTTGGTTTGAACAAAAATGGTTTTTTTACCAAACATGCCCCAAATAAATTCATAAAAATTTAAAAAAAATTCAAGGACCAATTTAAAATTATTTGTGGATCTCTTGCATATTTTTCCAGCAATTTTATTTAAATTGAGGTTGTAGACTTACCTTGTAAAATGTTAACCTGATATTAAAATACTCTGTTTTTTTGTCAAAATCTCCAAAAACAAATTCTCATTTTCAAAAGAATAAAAAATATGTTTTATGTGGTGTGCATTCAATTAAGTCTCTCAAGAGATAAAAATTATATTTTGCTTTATATGTATGTATGTATATATGTATGATTTAGCATTTTATATATATACACAAAAATAAAAAAAAGTACATTTGCATGTATTTTTAGATTTAATAACCAATTTATTGAATTCATGAAAACTTGGTCAATATTTCAGTAACCTCTAAAAAATTTTATTCATGAGAATTAAGAGTTGACATTCTGGTATAAATGTTGGACTTACAAGAAGGTTGGCATTTAAATACTAAAAGTTGACTATAAATTTCTTAGAATTATTTCAGGTGTTCTCACTAATTTGAATAGGGAGTATTTTTCACCACAATATATGAGTTGTGGAAAAAAATTTCACCTTCCAAGATAGGTAAACTTTGTCAGGGCACTTAGATGAACTTTTCCCACAAGAATTTATTTGGGCATACAGGCCCATAATGAATTCGAAATGCCAAATTTATTCATGAGAATAAATATTTATTCTAAGTCATAGACAGATCATCGATTAGGAACCCATTAATACCTTTAAGCCACTTCTAGATCACACAATACAACTTACCTCAGCTAAAGTACGCTAAGAGTGCTATACCTTCCTTAATAATAATTAGCCTCTTAACCCTGAATCAAATAACTAGGTGGTCACTTCTTGATCCCGACACCGCAACACCGCATACGCATATGTGACAGAATGGTGATTTCACTGTGGACCTTCTATTTTGATAGTATTGGACTCAGCTCTATGTGTTTTATGTGGTTTATGTAATTTGATGTGTTTAAATCTTCACATTTGGCTTACTTCTTTACGTCTTTGTATGTTTTATCTTGTTTGTACATATATATTGAATATAAATGAATGTCTTCATGCATGACTAGTCTATTTATGATACATCGCTTTGAAATGCACATATATGGAAACTTCAGGTAAGTTAGCGGAGTAGCGACTTATCCTATGACTTTCAATCAAGGTTTAAGTTCGTGAAACCATATGACTATTTGTTGAGTACTTGGATTGGTAATGATTAATATTCATGTCATCACATCACCTACTGAACCCCTATATTGCCTCTACAATGGTGATCACTAAGACAACAAGAGACCCTTTTTAGAGACCAAGTAGTAAACTTATCCCGTATCTTACGTAAAAGGATTAAAACTTGACTTTAGGGTGTATGCTCCCTACATATGCTTTGAATCAAGGCAAGCCAAACATCTTGAATTCAAGACTTACGAGTGACATAATGGTCGTCACTTAGAAAATTTTCATTATATAGTTTGGGCAAGAATCAAAATTATTATTCATCATGCAAGAGTAACGACCATGTGTCACCTCTTGAAGAGCAAATTCATCATAGAAAAACATACTCATACATTTAACATGCATGCTCATAGGTTGAAATATAGGTCCCCCAAATTTGGTTCTCTAAAGAGCCAAGAGTTGTCAATGTTTGACGGTGTTAAGGAGGATTTGCTCAACTTCTAATCCAAAAGCATCATTGTGTTTTTTTTCAAGCCGATAACAAAAACCTCTACTTTACCATAAACTAAGCTTGTGCCCTATGTTTGAATGTCATCTATGAAGTCTTAACTCATTTATTAATAGAGATTGTGGTGAAATTTAGGCCTCTTTTTAAGAAAGGCAACAAGTTCACTTACGAATCCACTTGTACGAAGCTATACAGCCAAAAAATCAACATTGTCTCTAGATTCTTTATACAAAGCATGATCAAGAATGAATATCATGTTTCCTTTATTTAAATTAACACTCTGAAGCCTCTTTCTAAAATGTCATTTGATTTCCTTCCTAATCATGTTGAAATAATGGCATTAACAAATCAAGGAGTGTTACTTTGTCACGCATACCATGGACTATGCTATTACATAGGAAACCCTACTATGAAACAATGGTAGAAGATCTTGAATTTGAAAACACGATATGATATTATAAAACTTAGTATGATGGTTGAAAGATCAAAGCCTTTATGCTATAAAATTATAAGATTCTCGAAGCCCAAGTTCTGCCCGCATGATAAAGAATTATATATGTACCATTGTATTAGAGTTGAGTTGTTTGACTCAAAGACTTGGAGGTGAAAGCTATTGGATGAGGTAAAGTTGCCATAAGAGAAGTTTCTTTGTCGTATGATAAAAATATCCATGAATGGTTCACTTCATTGGCTTACTTGGAAGAGATATATATTTGTATTTGATGTGAAAATAGAAAGTTATTTCTTCTTTCCTTTTGTTTCACCAGCCTTTAAAGGCAATGATAGCAAGGATATTGGGCTTGTTGAATACAAAGAAAAACTTGTATTGACCTACATTGATAGGGAGAGTGATTTCATGAAAATATAGATCATGAAGAGTTACAACGGAAGACAATAGAACAAAAGACATTTAATAAACATGGGGGTTTTAATAAGAAAAGAACCTCATGTAAGTCCTTTGAACTGTAATGCTAACATTGTGCTGATGGGAAAATATTTTCCTAACATGATATTTTTTAACTTTAAGATCGAAAGTATTGATATGTTGTGATTAAGGAAGGGTTTACTCCATAGATTCTTCTCATTAGATCCATTTTTATTGTCAAGGAAGGAGCACGGTTGGACACGATATTGGAATTGTCATGCCTTTAAGAACAATTGTCATAAACCACAATTCCCTAAGTGGTATAATCCATATGAAAGATGTGAGTAGTTGTAAGAGTTTCAAGTATCGAGTCTAGAAGTTAATGAGTAAGAGGCAAGTTGAGGATGTGAAAAATGATATCATCTGCCATATTGTCACTAGATCATCGTGAGCATAACAAAGATTGATAAATGATGATGAGACACGGGTGATTGCTGGAGAAGCTAGCCTAATTAGGGTGTTGCATTGTCAACAATTTTGTTATGAAATTTTTTTTTCAATATTTTGTTTAGGGATTAAATCATATTTTTAATGAAATATGCCTTTTCTTTTTGTTGTTCTAAAATCAAAAGATGATTAGCATTTTATTATTGGCTATGATATTTTGATCAAACTCCAACATGCAAAATTAAAACTAATCAATCTTGAAAGATTAAAAGTGTCTTGATTGCAAAAATAATTCAATGTTTGTTAAAATAGCATGACAAACAATGTAGGATGACCAAACAATTTTGAGCTCATATATGAAATTAAACCACATATCATGGAGTTTAGCAGTACGCATAATGACTTGCAGTAGATTCAATAATTATGGACTCGTGAATCATGGTTCTTTACAAGTCTAAATTATTACACTGGACAAGGTCAAAATTTATCGGTTCTAATTGACCTTGTTTGAAATAAGAAAAGACCATCTTTGTTTATTCCTTTCACAATTCTTAAGATAAATCCCTTATAAATCCTAATTTGAGCCTGATAGAATCTTTCTTTTGAAAAAAAAGACCCTGCCTAGATTACACCCTTACACTGGGTCAAGTGAGGGATTTTTGGTTGAAAAGATGAAAACATTAGTAGAATCAATGGTAAAAGGAATGCTAAGAATGAAAGCTCAATGATCGAGAAAGGGCTAAAAAAGAAAAGAAAAAAAACCCTTGACTGGAGGGCATCCAGGAAAACTTTGAAAAAGGAAGTGGGAAAGCCAAAAGTAGAAATTATCTGCACTTAAAAGCAAATCAAGTGTTGATGATGGAATGTCATGAAAAGGTTAAAGGTAGAAAAATGTTGATCATGTCTAAGAGGGGTATGCCTATCATGTCTAGGAGGAGCAAGAAAGGTTTTAATTGAGGAAAGGCACAACAAATGTCAAAAATTGATGTTGGGGGCATGAGAAAAAAAAAGATATTAGACTATAAACATATCCCTTGGTATCTATGATAAAACCTTTAATGTCTTCAAATTATTTTATTGGTTGAAGTTATTTTATGGTCTCTATTAAGATAATGTTGATATTTTAGGTAAAAATGGAATGTGTTTCATGATTATATGCCATTTTTTTACAAATATAGTAAAAGAAAATGAGGAAATGATAAGGCTAATGATTGGTAGTGAACCTTAACCCTTTCTTTGAATTGAAATGTAAGACAACAAAAATAATAGAGTATCATGAGATAAATACTGGCAATGAGCTATAGTATTCTCTTTAAATTTGAGATTGACAATGGAAGGAATGGCATGGTTGTATGTAAATGACAGATCAAAATGGAACTTCTTGAACTATTAATTAAATGAGGTAAAAATTCTTGTTGAAAAAAGTAGCATGGTTATATGCTAATGTTTGACTTTGATTGATAACATTGAAAGTTTTTTTATTGATGAAAAGTCATGTTAAGAGGTGAGGCATAGTGCTTGATTTTGGTTATAGGAAATTCTATAGAAAAGGCAAAGCATAATTATTTGCTATTATTTGATTTTGATTAATGAAAATGGAGTTTCTTGTCTAGTTTTAGGAAACAAGACTTTTTGATGAAATGTATGGCATGGTTATATGTCATTATGAAGATAACAAAAGAAAGAGAGTGAAGTGAATAGTTGATAGTGATCTTAGGTCTTTAAAACCCCTAAACACCTTGGTATTGAAATCAACAGAATGCCACCTCGTTATGTACCATCAAATGACATACCCAAAATAAGATATTAAAATTGACACAAAGCACTATAAAAGAGCCAAACCAACTATTTTAATCTTACGAGTCAATTTATGTTTTCAAAATACAAGATAATCAGATTGCATGTATTAAATGATGTGTGTTAGATCTTTGACTAAAGAAGCTTAATTTTAAAAATACTTTCAAAACTGACATCTTTCTAATTTCATTTCAACAATGAGAATTAAATAGACATGATCCTAGAAATTTATGAGTTGATTTCTAAAGAAGAAAGATTTTCAAATAAAAAAGATCATTGATCAAGTTTACAAAGCCATTAACAGAAATGACATTGACACTTTTTAAGTTGAGCAAACGAGGGGCAATACAGCGGACCCTAAGAGGAAAAACAAACATTATTCAGATTTGTTAGAGGGGAAAGAAACACATAATCAAATGATGATTCAGTGAAATCCATCAAAACTATGATTAGCATTTGTCAATGACAAGTGCCTCTTGATGATAGATTGAAGAATAAGCATTAGCAGATCAGTTGAGGGCAATGTTGCTAAAAAACAGTCTATGATTAATGAACTCTAGCAGCAGTTAATAGTAACGCTACACTTGAAGGTAGTCTTCATGTCTAAAAGATTGGTTTACCCTTTGAAATATGGTTATGACTCCTGAAAGATGTTATCACATGGGTACATGTTGGAAAGATGCACGCTACCTAGATTGACAAGGGAAAATCTACTTTGAAGCTCATTGATTCAAGGTGCATTCCACCATATTGATATGGGTGATAAAAAGAACATCATTGATGATGATAATGTGTTTCTTTCCATGATTGAGTTTAGCTAATTACAAAGCCTTGAAATGAGGGAGAATCTCTAAAGATAGATTGGGTCTAAAAGGATGAACTTAGTCGTATCAGCTAAAGAGATGTTGAAAATCATTAGTAAAGGATGACTGTAATGGTTTTATTCAAGAATCTAGAAAATGTTTTCATATTGAAGAAGCATAGCCCAATTGAGGGACAACTCCATAGCTATATAAGTACTTGTAATAGTTATAATAAATGTGCAGGGTTGTTTAATAAGATTAGACGGGTTAAAAGCCATTTATTATGAAGAACATTAAATATACATTGATGAGTCTTTACTGCAAGCAATGATATGCATGTCTAAATGACTTGAAAATTTCATGAAGGTTGATGCTTGAAGAATATGTTTCAACAAGGGGCAACATCATGGCTGATTTGCAATCTAAAATGAGGTTCACACCAGAAAGCCTTTAAATAATTGTTGGCAAAATACACACAGCTAATCAAGAGGTGGTTTGAAATGATCCAAGAAGTTGAATGATTTGTTAAACTCCTTCATGATGAAACAAACAACACCACACTTGGGGGCTTGGTTAGGCTTGATAAATAATGAGAGCAGTAATCATAGTGGATAGTCCAAAAAGAAGCACTTATATTCGAATGGAGAATTGGCAAATGATAAACTCGAATGAGAATTGGATAGTCCAAAAAGCATCAAATGGCAAGTCAAGGCACCTTAGGACGATAAAGTGTCAAAGAAGGGGGGCTTTTATTTCAAACCAGGTAAGGATGCATGCATGTCATCTAACTTTTAAGCATTGCATAAATATTTTTAAAATTTTATAGGAAAAATCCATAATTAAATCATTTGAAAAATAATCCTTAAGCAATGACAATAAGGGATCTCAGTTTTAACCCTGCAATTAGAAAGAGAATGAGAAAAATCCTGCCATTAGGAACTTCTTAGTTTTTTAGCATTGAAAAATGTTAAAATGTTCAAACCCTGTGACTAGGAAGTATCAAATGTCAACCCTGCAATCAAAGTGTTTTGGATTCAATCAAAATGCCTTTAGATAGTTCTAGTTAAAGGGAATCATCAAATTGAGATTTCAAGTCAATGAGCTGAAAACATGAGTCGCTGAGATAACAGAACTGCTAGAAAAGAGTTGTATATCAAGAATAGTTGTGAGAAAACGATTATCCTAGAAGATAAAGATTTTAGTTCTGATTAAAAAGAATTTCCAGATTGGGATCTTAGGTTGACCGAGCTGAAAACAAATATTTTAGTTCTGGTTACAAAGGATCACCAGATTGGAATATTAGGTTAATCGAGTTGAAGACAAAGATTTTGGTTGTGGTTAAAAGAGATTGTCAAATTGGGATCTCAAGTTATCCAAACCGAAGACAAAGAGTTTGGGTTCTAGTTAAAAGGAATTGCTAGATTGGAATTTTAGGTTAACTGAGCTATGAAACCAAAGTTTTAGTTGAAGGGAATCATTGAGATGCAGGAGTTCAATTCAACTGAACTGAAAACAAAAATCATCAAAATGACAAAATTCATTCCCGATTAAGATAGCATTCTCCACAGCTTAAATACTCATGAAAGAAGTCTACAAAAGCAGCTCAACACTCGAAATCTGCATGGGTGAACGAAAGCCAAGAAATGGCAAAGACATCCCAACTATAGGGTGAGGATAATTAAGACGGTAAGATAAGGCACTTGTTTTAAGAGTTTACCCTTAAAAGGTATTTTTATTTTGAAATTTCGTTTTAGAAAAGTTTTGGAAGGATCCGATGTAAATCATAGAATTTAAAATTTTAAAAGGGTAGGTCGCCCGTGAAAATAGATCAATTTCAGGGAAGCATAAATGCTTGCTAAAATTCTTTTTAGAATTTAAAAAGATTAAGTCACCCGTGAAAATAGACCAAAACTTTTGAATTTCAAAATGAACAGGTCGCCAGTCAAAATAGACCAATTTCAAGAAAGCATAGACGTTTGCTGAAATTCTTTTTAGAATTTAAAAAGGGTAAGTCGCCGGTGTAATAGACCAAAACTTTTGAATTTTAAAATGGGCAAGTCACTCGTGAAAATAGATTAATGTCATGAAAACATGGACGTTTGCTGAAATTCTTTTAGGAATTTAAAAAGGGTAAGTCGTCTGTGGAAATAAACCAAAACTTTTGAATTTCAAAATAGGCAAGTCGTTCATGAAAATAGACTAATTCTTTTGAATTTTAAAATTGGCAAATCACCCATGATAATGAGACCATTTTCTGCAAAAAACAAAGTCTTTAGATGAGTGGATAACCTAGAAAATCATACGGACATTTATTCTTTACAAGCTCACTATTCAAAACCTTAATGAGATTTTGCTTCGTAATTATTGTAAAGGAAGGGCATCTGTTGTTACTTATTTTTTACTACACACACACACACACACACACATATATATATATAATAAAACTAATAAAAAATATAAAAGGACATACATGAAGAAGGCCTAGAAAAGTTTTCAAGATTAGTGGTGAAGGACCAAGATGATAAGTGAAAACATTGGAAGACTAAAATGTATAAGATTGGCAAAATTGATCATCCAATTCTGACCAACAAAAGGCCTTACTAGTGAAAACATTTTGATCTGGGGTAAAGAAACAAAAATTTGGATGAAGACTTTGTTGCATAAATACTGAAGTTTGATGGGTAATTAGGGATTTAATTGAAAAAATCAAAAATTAAAGACCAAATTAAAAAGACATGTGATTGTAGGGGCTGAAATTGACCAAATTAGGGGCTAAATTGAAAAAATATTTAAAGTTTAATGGTTATTTCAGGGTCCAGGTACACAAATCAGGAACCAAGGACCAAGATAAAAATAACATTAAACTTTAGAGCTGATGATTGAGTTCGGCGGGGGTGAAATTACATGCAATTAAGAGTTTGAGAGGCAATTATGGATGCAATTAAAAGCAATTGGAAGAATAGGGGCTGAAATGAAATATTTCAGATCTCAAATTAAAAACCCTAATTTTTAGGGTTTAACCTAGACGATGCATCGTTCAGCCACTAGTTAACTTATTCGATAGTTTTGGCTAATCGGGTAAGCACTTTCAGGCGAATGACTGTGGCATTTTTTATCACTTGAGGGGCTATAATCATCACCATTCAACTGAAAAACATCCCCTCTACAAAGACTAGTTACTCTCATCAAACATTTACATTCTATTTTCTTCAACGAACTCAACAACATCTTGTTTTCAATCAGTTATCTCTGTATTTTCAAATTCTATGTTAATCAGTTTGGCACTTTCAAATAAATAAATGTGAAGCTACAAACCTTAAAATTGAGAAATGTTGGATCCAAATAAAAGACATGCAGATCTTATACCAACTTCAGGTGGTTTCTAATAACGTTTACACCCATTTTTCAAAAACCACCTATTTTTTTCATGTGTTCACACTTAAAACTTTTCAAAGGGTTCTTATTAATTCATCTTAAGATCAAAAGGCTAGAAATAGCTTATTGCCTTCCAAGTCTAAAACCACCAAGTACCCCTAAAACCAAATCAACACTTTCAAAACCAGCTTTGTACAAGAGCTTTCAATTGTTAGCTTTTTTGCCAAAACCCTCTCACTTTGATCAAAGAGCTAAGATTTGATCAATATTAGAGGGAATCCACTAAAAAACACCTAGAAAACCCTATAAATACCCCTGGAAATCAGAGGAGAAAAAAAGAAAAAAAAAAGAGGAAAACATGGAGAAATACTCTGTTAATATACCATATTGTGAAGGTTTAAAAGCCTAACATAGAAGGTCTAACAAGCTTTGAAAAGAAAATGAGTGAAATGGAAAGAAGGAAGGAAAAGAGAAGAAAAAATAGCAATCTATAGTCAACAAGGTCGGAGAAGGTATAACCATGTAAAAACTCATTGGTGGAGTCTATGTGGCCTGCCTATTAATGCTTTCTTGATATTTAAACCTCTTTTGATTTTTTTTTCAACTTGTTTTAGTATTATGATCTTTTCTAGTTTTGTTTTAATTAATACGTAAAAATATTGTTTTTATTATTTAAATCTTATTTGGAGTTGATATTGACGTTACTAAGTGTCAAGACAATATGTTTGTGACTGATTTTGATAAAAATATTGTATTTTTGGATATGCCAAAAGGTGACAGTGAGTGTTTGATGTCTTTTCTATTTTGTAAGGTGGCAGTGGATGTTTGATACCTTTTCTGTTTTATTAGTGTATGTTCCTGGCTCCTGAACATGGTTTGAGTTCTAAGTGTTCAAGAGTTAGTTGAGAATCAAATTTTAATGTTTTTGTTGGCTGTCATTAGGGCTGCAGTTATGAAGTTGAAACTTCATGAATGTTATTGATGATTTGATGTTATTTATTAGTTTTTTGAATTCAATTATGCTTGGTATTGGTAATGTGGTTTGTGGGGACCAAAAGTAGTGTATTTAGAGACCTAAAAGGCCAAATTTAAGTTTTGGCATTAGTTCTTCAATTTCTAGAAATTTTCCAGATTCTGGGTTCATGTTCTCGCATGAACATTGCCTTAACCTCTTGTTTTTTAGGTGATTTGGGTTAATTCTTGGCACAAACATGTTAGCTTGTCATCTTTAGCAAATAATCTAGGGTTAAAACACATCAATAACACATATTCATGCATATAGATTCTAGAGTTCTTTTGACTGCCTAAACAAATTTTGATCAAATCGTGACTTTTGAGTGTTAATTGAAGAAAATGGATGCTTAGTTCTTGATCTACACATAATTACACACAAAACTTTTCACTTAACTGCATGAAACTTGTCTGGTTTGTGATTTGTGTTTGTTGGGTTTTAGTTTGAACGTTCTTCGTGTTCTTAGTGTTTGATATGTTTTTATCATAAATTTTATGTTTTTTTTTGTTTTTTTAGTTTTGATATGTTTTTGCTTTAATTGTTTGTTTTGCTTTAGTTTCGGGTCAAACCATGGTTTCGGTTCGATTAAGGGTTGAACAAGTGTTTTCGAGTTAACCTAATTGGTTTTGTTTTGCGTCAAGTACCAAGACTTTGTTGGGTTGGTTACTTTTTTTGTTAAGGAATTTTTGGCCTAAAGGTTGTTTGGCAAACATACCATTAGATCTATTTTAACAGTTTTGTTTTGAATAAAAATGGTTTTTTACCAAACAGACCCCAAATAAATTCATAAAAATTATAAAACAAAATTCAAGGACCAATTTAAAATAATTTGTGGGTCTCTGACATAGTTTTCCAGCAATTTTATTTAATATTGGAACTGTAAACTTGCCTAGTAAGATGTTGATCTGGCATTAAAATACCTCACTTTTCATCAAAATCTCAAAAATTTCTAAAAACAAATTCTCATTTTCAAAAAATAAAAAAAAAATGTATTTTATTTAGTGTGCATTTAGCCAAGTCTCTCAAAAGATAAAAATATATTTTTTTATATATATATATATATATATATATATATATATATATATATATATGATTTAGCATTTTTTAAATATAAATAAAAATTCAAAAACTATCTTTGCATCTATTTTTGGATTTAATAACCAATTTATTGAATCCATAAAAACTTGGCTAATATTTCACTAACCCCTAAAAATTTTAATTCATGAGAATTAATAGTCAGCATTCTTGTATAAATGTTGGAACTACAAGTAAGGTAGCATTTAAATACTAGAAGTTGACTAGAAAATTCTTAGAATTATTTTGGATATTCACCAATTTTAATTGGGATTATTTTTCACCATAATATACGATACGATTTGTGGAAAACTATTTCGTCTTCCACGATAGGTGAACCCTGTCAGAGCACTTATATGGACTTTTCTTGCAAGAATTTATTTTGGCATACGAGTCCATAATGAATTCAAAATGCCAAATTTATTCATGAAATAAATATTTATTCTAAGCAATAAACGGACCATTGATTAGGAACTCATCAATACATTTAAGTTACATCTAGATCATACAATGCAACTTACCTTAGGTAAGATACGCTAAGGGTGTTAATATCTTACCTAGCCACAATCAATCTCTTACCCTAGAGTTTTATATAAGACCAATCCGCTTGGATCTCCTAGTGGCCCTGAACTAAATAACTAGGTGACGACTCCTTGATCCTAACGCCACAATGTCACGCATGTACATACGACACTTGATATAACATAATGGCGGTAGCTAGGGGTGTTCACAGTTCAGTTCGGTTCAGTTTAAACTCAAAAAACCAATCGAACCGAATAACATTAATTTTATGAAATATTAACCAAACCGGACCGAAAACTGGTTCAAACCGAACCAATCTAGTTTGGTTAAATCCATTTTTTTGGAAAAAACCGAGTAACCTAATCCCATCATATATGGGTTTTTTTGGATTTTTTAAAATTGGTTTACATTAAATTGGGCTTTAAAATTTTCAGGATCTCAGCCAAAACAACTCCTTCATGGTTTCCATTGCCATTAATCCCATCAATCTCAGCCATTATCACGAATACTTACCACAAGAAAGATCGGTTGGGAGATTCTTGAAATTGAGAAAAAAAAAGGCCCTCGGGTGCCGAGCCACAAATGAATAGGAAGCGGGGCGAGGGTCTTTTATTAAAGGGGGTAAAGAAGGATGGGGCTTTGTTCTAGGGGGCGCCTTTCGCAACTTTAGAAAGGAGAGCCTCAAGTTGCAGGAGTGAAAGAAAGAGTCTCGACCAAGAACTCAAAGTAGTGAAGTCTGAGGTACAACTAAGAATGAAAAGGGAGGAAAGATAAGAACAAGAAAAAGATACAAGTGACAAAGATAGGCAAAGATCATTGTACATCAATTTTCTTTAGATGTGTATGTGATGTTGAAAAATGTGATCTTCTCATTGAAAGCTCATTCAACAACCCATCAGAAAGGAAGATTGGGAAACTGGGAAAGGATGATTGGGAATTTCTCTGGGCGGCGACTTTTTGTGAAAGGCAGTAAAGTTATGTTATTGTTAGGGTTAGGTTATAATTTAACTATTTATACCTCGAAGATTTTTGTAACTTTGGCTTTTATAGGTCCGGTTCAGTTTGTGCCGGTTTCTGGTTCAAAATCAAAACTGAACTGGACCTGTTAAAATTTATGGTTTTGATAATCAGTTTAATCGGTTTTTCATTTCGGTTTGGTTTTTTCGGTTAATTTTTCTTCAATTTTCTCGGTTAATCAGTTATTTTGAACACCCCTAGCGGTAGCTAAGGAGACAGATATCGATATTGATTGATAAAAATTGATGTATATGACAAAGAAAAAGAAAGGAATGTGTTCTGATACTTAATAATCATGTTGACGGTGACTAAGAAGTTGGGTAGAAGGCTTGTTGGGTAATCTGGATGATGACCAACATGAAGAATAAATGACTTATTCGTCTATATATAGGACAAGTAAGGGGTTAGATGTAAATTGAATTGTCATTACTAAAGATGACTTATGGATATGAAGAAATAAAGTGATTTTAGGATTTATATGGATATATCTGAGTTATTAACAATACTGGGTTAATATATGAGTAGAGAATCGAATTTTTGAAATATTAAATAGTAAAATAATGGCATTTTTTTACTTTATATGTTATAAATTTTAGAGGTTCATCTTTCTCAACGGGACAAGGTTGATTTAGTTTATTATTTACATTTTGTTAAGTATAGAACCTGTATATCTTGAAAAGATTATGGCATTGTAATAACTTTATTATTGGATCTATTAAGTATGGAATGTTATTATTATAGTATTATGTATGTTAAAATTTTGCTTAAATTCAATTATGCATTTAAATGATATATGGTCTGCTAATGAAAGGAATGAAATGGAAGTATTATAAGGATTATAGACAAATTGTAAAGAGATTTGAGGGATAAAAAGAACCGATGGTATGTCTAAGGCATCTGTGTGAAATTATTAGAATGTGTTTTGGTGCAGGTAACAGAAAGAAATTTCGGATAAGGCTTCGTTAAAGGAGACTGTGCTAAAATTTCATTAAAAAAATAAAGGAATTTGAAAGACTATTAAATTTCAATAAATGTCAAATCTGAGTATTTATGGTGATAAATAAAGTTGATTAAAAAATAAATAAATTTACCCTAATTTCAGCTATGCCATGAAATACATTGGTTAAATTAATGTTTAAGAGAAAAATGAGGGATTTTACATTAAAATTCAAAAAGCTAAAGGGACTATATAAGAAGCAAAAGGAAAATAGGTGGATCAGAAGGTACTTTTTCACGTGATTTCAAGATTGGCCACGTGGTTTTCTTCTATTTTTTAGTTTGGTTCTTTTTTTTTTAATTGTGATTTCTACTATAATTTTAAACTATATCTCATTAAATTGGTCTCCAATAAAGTTCTAAAATTTAATAAAAACCATCAAATATGTAGAACACTTGAAGATAGAAGATTATCAATTCATAAAACACCCAAAATATCTCACAAAAGGATGCAATAAAAAGAAAGATTTGATGAACAAAATGAAGAAAAGTAGGCATAATTGTAATACACAAGCTAAGAATATCTTTCAAAGTTTTGGGCCTAGCCCCTGCTTCTAAAATGAATTTTGAATATGGATGTTTATGGATATAGTGGGTCGGGTTTTGACTTCAATTATATTCAACCAAACTTTTGATATTTTACAAAATATAAACCTGACCTATTCAATTTTATTTTATTTTTAGCCCGAGTAGGTTGGATGTATCAAGTTTAACTAAAACTTTTATAGATATTATAGATATACACGGGTTAAGCATATTAACTCTTTTATTCATCGACAATCCTAAAAAAATATCTAGATGCAACTGTTGGAACTATATAAGATTGCTAGAATGTATATATTAGGGACAACATAAAAACTATCACAAATTCTACATAAAATAAAACAAAACAAAAATCATAGTTAAGCATTTTATAAAATAGTTAGGGTGCAATATGATACAAAGCCAAACTAGTAGGAAGAGACTATAAAGTACTTTTGGATTTATGATTAAACTAAAAAAAATAAAAATTCAATCTAGATTCTTGAAATTTTCATTTGTTTTCTAATGGTTCCTTGGTTACCAAATAGAAAAGATTGGAATTGTAAAATCCATTGTATCTTCACCATATTAAATTTCAAAAGAAATAACTATAATTTTTATAAAAATGAGAAATAGAGAGAAGGGAACGAGATTAAGAGAATAAAAGGTAATTATATATGTAAAGGTGAGAGAAGAAAAAAATAAAAAGAGAGAAAGAAAAATATTATTCATACGAAGAACTCGAGGTACATACATTAAGTTATACGAGTTGAGTTAAGTTAAGCGGGTTTAAGAATCTCAATCCACACCCGACTCATGATATATATTTATTAGGTTTTTTGGCTCGCTATCATTTATAGTATTTAAATTATCTGATTTTAACAAATTATGTTATATCAGATAGTATAAATATTATAGATAAACTAGTTTCAAACATTTTTTTTCTTATTAACATTAGAGAGATTAGCATTGAAAAAGACTCAATAGGTTTTTCTCCGATTTCTCTTCAATGTAGGAGATCTACTTTTAAAATCGTCTGA
>Ga0325402_1001970_pt1 | contig 17613 bp, 9 predicted proteins | sample PopdelMetagenome_22_FD_207212 | JGI IMG/M metagenome (GOLD analysis project Ga0325402, IMG submission 207212) | Populus deltoides microbial communities from Bellville, Georgia, United States - Xylem-PdKOR-R3 | ecosystem: Host-associated > Plants > Phyllosphere > Stem > Wood/Secondary xylem... | reverse complement strand
CGGTTTGGAGCCACCGTCTCTGCGCCATGGATGGTGGTGATTGCGGTGGTGGGGGTGGTGATGGATTGTAGTAGGGTTTTAGTGTGCAGGTGAAATGGGGGGGTTTTGAGGCGATGCTGTGAGGTTTGATATTTTAGAACGACTCGTCGTGTGGGAGAGTTGTGATAAACGGAGTACAGATGCAAATTTAGTGCATGTACTTTTTTAATTTATTCAGCCAAGTACCTTACCTTTAACTTTTTCTAGTAAGATATCACTTCTTTTAATTGTTGTATCTTAAATGCGCAATATATTTTTAAATAAATGAATATTTAGGTTTTAAACATAGAAAGAACAATTATAGGCTTGGTTGTGGTAAAAAGTATTTGGTAATGATAAAAAAAAAAAATTGGTAAATAACAAAGTTTAATAAAATTTTATTTTTAAAATTGCTATTGGAATGAATAAAGGCATGGACGCGGGCTTTTTATTCACGGATTAGACATTTGACATAGCCTTATTTATATATATATATATATATATATATATATATATATATATATATATATAGTTTTGATTTTTTTTTAATTCAAACCTTATTTTATATATATTTTAAAAAATTATTTTTAAGTTTTATTATACTTCACTATGTTTTTTTTTACTTATTTAACTTTTTAAAATAACAATTATTTTTTAATTTTATTGAATGTGTTTGATTTTTGAAGAGATTAGCATCATTCGTTTGTAATTATTTTATATTATATATATTAAATTTATTTTTATAGATAAACAATATTTATTTATAATTTTTTTTAATAGGAACAGTCTTGCATGGTATATTTTTTATTTTTATTTTATTCAAAAAAACTAATGTGCGTATCAATTTCTATTACAAATTTATTTTTAATAAACAAATTCATTAGACACAATCAGGTAAATGACTTGTATTATGACATTAAATATCCTGATTTATATTTGTTTCTTAGTTTTTTTAATTTTATTTTTATTTATTATTAATAATTTTGTTTTCTTAAATTTATTTACACAATGATTCATGATTTATTTAATTATATACATGCATAAGTTTTTCAATTTATATTTAGAATTTTTTTATGTAAAAAAATACGTTGAAAAATTTTACATGTTTAATTTATTTATCATGTATTAATGTTTTCAACTTGATCTTTATTTTATATATTTTTTTATTTTTTTCCTTGATCTTTATAAAAGTTTTATTGTTTATAATTTCACCATTCCATCTAAGTTTATAGTGTGTGTTTTTTTTTAACCTCGTTATTTTGATTTTTTTCTTTTCAATTTAACTTTGAAGTTAAAAATTTGTCGTTGCCCTTTAATTTATTTTTATTTTTATTTTAACCCTTATATTTTTAATTGTTATTTTTTATTTTTTGTGTAATTTTTTTTTTCGATTTAACTCTTTAACATTTCATTTTCTAGAAACTGAGCTTCACAATTTTTTTCATGTATAGTGCTTTGATCTGATGGCCCGAGTCACAAATTTAAAAAGTTAACAGGGATTGACATTATTTTTGTCATATTTTTTTTTGCAGCTTTTCCCAGGGCAATATTTTTTTAAAAAAAATCTTTTTTTGTGCTACTTTAATTTTTTTATTATATTATCAAACTAATTAAGATTTAACTTGGTTATTGGATTTCTCTCACTTATTTAAAAAAACATAATCGTTTCTTAAATGTTTTTTTAATAAAAAAATTGGCGTGACCCGTAGGGAGACCAAACTAAAAGGTGTGGAAAACTACTATTTATCCATACTCATTGCATTATGGATGACAATGATAATTCATAGTATTTTATTTTTTTGTTATTGATTTTTTGTTATGATTTGTTTTTCAAATATGTTTTTTTTGTTGATTTTATCTTTTAATATTGGGATGATTGAGAATTTGACTTCATATTTTTTTACCTTTTGTTTTCTCTTTTCATAGGATTAGCGTGGTTTGTGAATTTATCAAGATAACCCAAGTTATCCCGGTTTACGAGTTTGGTAGAGTGTTTCTTTTTTTATATATAATTGAACTTGAATTTTTTTTTTATCATTTTTTTCTCATATAATAAAAAAAAAATTGGTTTAAGAGAAAAGTTATATTATTAAAAATTATAAAATACATGGATATGTTCATAGGTTTGGCTAGTTGATCTAGTTCACAAGTTTGACGAGTTTAACTTTTTTTAATTATTTATTTTTCAACATCCTGTTATTAAGTTGGTTTTTAATTTTACAGTTGTCTATTTTTGTTATTATATAGTTAAATAAAAATATTTTAAAAAAACAAATTATTATATTGAAATTTTTTTTAAAAATAAATTATATTTTTACCTATCATAAAAATTATATTTGAATGATGAAGTCAATCAAAATTATGTAGTTTGATTGGAAACTTAGTTGGATTTAATTAATCAAGATTGCTATTAACTATTTCAACCAACAAAAAAACATTCTTGAAACTAGCAGCAGTTACACAAACTTGCAGTAAGAATTTTTTACTTTTCAACGACAATTCTTCACTGCAGATAATCCTGTAAACACACAGGAGGTCAAGATCCAAACCAGTGGAGAAGACCCCACCAAAGGAAGCAGCAGCAGCAGCAGTCAAGAAGTCCAGATCCAAACCATCTGTAGCCGCCACTCGGGAGAAAGCAACATTCGTGAAGAGAAGAGGGGTAACAAGGAATATACGAGCCTGAGAAGTCCGAGGATTTCAAAAAACTGCTCTTTCAAAGGCTGTGGAAGGAGTAGGATGAGATTGCGTTGTTGCAAGGTACAATTAATTTGAGAAGTATTAATATTTTTTTAAAAAAATATAATTATTTTTTAAAGTGTTTTTTATTTAAAAATATACTTAAATAATATTTTTTTTAAAATTTATTTATAAAACACATTATCAAAACGTTATAAAAATATATATAAAATAATTTAAAATACTTTTAAAATAAAAAAAAATCAAAATCTTAATACAATAAAAAAATGCATTCATATTTCTTTTCTAGTCCCTCCTGCCCTCGAAATTATTTGGTTCCGTGCTCTTTCTTTTCGTCATAGTAGCCAGGGCACATCCTCGCTCCTTCCCACACCAAAATCTCTCTGCTTCCTGTTATGTCAGATGCTTCCCCTCCACTGCTATTCAGAAACCTTTCAGGCTTGAATGCCATGGGATCCTCCCACACATTTGGATCCCGCCCTATATCGGCTGCCATAAAAATTATACTACCTTTTTTGGGCACCAAATATTCATTCAACATTGTATCTTCTGTCGCTGCATGTGGCAAGGCAAAATGTGAAGATGGGGGCCTCCTTAACCCTATTAAGTGGATGCTGGAAACACGATGAAACCGTGTTTTTAAAAGAATTATTTTTTAATTTAAAATTAATTTTTTTAAGTATTTTTCAATAATTTTGTTGTGCTAATATTAAAAATAATTTTTTTAAATAAAAAAAATATAATCTTAATATATTTTTAAATAAAAAATACTTTACAACTATTACCACAATTTTAATCATACCCTAAAACTATTGCTTTTAGGTATGGCATCTCTTGCAAAATCTTCTCTTTTACACTTTCATCGCTATCCCTGACAGCCACTTTGATCTACATGAATAGCTTCTCTTGAATTTCTTGGTACTTCACCAAATTTGCCAAGGGTGGGAAATTTGGACAAATAAACACACGTATTTAAAATTGAATAAATATGCAATCTTAATCTTTAGGGGTGATAACGAGTATACATTAGTTATATTATCTGATATATGTACTCTACTTATTATTTATTGGAAAAATAAATATATTTATTTAAAATTGAATAAATATGTAATCTTTAAGGGTGATAATGAATATCCGTGAGTCATATTTTTTTGATATTTATAAATTATTTATCAAGTTTTGGATATTATATGAGTATCTATTATTTTATTATTATTTATTATTTAATAAAAATAAAATCATTAATATATATATATATATAGTATTAGAAAAATCTAAATATTTTACAAATATATTTATATAATGTAAATATATATTTTGAGTCAGGTTTAAATAGATTTCAAATTAAATCTGATAATATTTATATTTTATTTATTATTTATTAAATAAAATAATTATTTTAAAAATACCCTCTTATTTTAAATCAAGTCACATTAATTGCATGCAAGTAATGGGCAAGTTAAAAAATAAAATCGGAGAAATTGCAAAAGGCCGGAGAGCCCACACGGACATAGCCCATGGGGATTCAGAAGAACGGTGCCGTTCCGTGGTCTTTGCATTTTGCAGTTTTAATAGAAAGAAACAGCCTCCCTCCTTCTCAAAACACAGTGTAGCACTACTAAACTAGCAGCTGCAGCGACTCCAGGAAAATCAGAAGAGCCGAGCCGCTTCTGTAAGCATTTCTTTCCCCTTTTCATTTTGACTTTCGATTGTAATCAGTTATACCTAATTAGGGTTTCGTTGAACTCAGGCTTATTCTCTCTTAATGCGTAACGCTACACATCCCTCCTAGTTAGGGTTAGGGTTTAGTAAGCGAGACTATATAAGTTGTCTGCTTGGTTAGGGTCTATCATCCTTAACTTTTTGAATCGAGTTTCGGTTTCTTATTGCTATTCCGTTTGATTTTGTTGAAATTAGGGTTTGATTTGGAGATTCAGTAATGGCGCATCTGGGTGGTGGTGCTGAGGCACACGCTCGATTCAAGCAATACGAGTATAGAGCCAATTCTAGTCTGGTACTTACTACTGATTCTCGCCCACGTGATACTCATGAGCCTACTGGTGAACCTGAGACTCTCTGGGGCAGGATTGACCCTAGAAGTTTTGGTGACCGTGCTTATAGAGGGAGACCTCCTGAGTTAGATGAGAAGATTAACAAGGCTAAGAGGAAGAAGAAGGAGCGGGATGCTGTTTCTGAAGCTGGTCCTACTCGTCAGGCTAAGAGACGGCGCCTTAGAGAGGAGAGTGTTCTCACTTCTACTGAGGAGGGAGTTTACCAGCCCAAGACCAAGGAAACTAGAGCTGCCTATGAGGCTATGCTCAGTGTAATTCAGCAGCAATTGGGTGGTCAGCCTCTTAATATTGTCAGTGCTGCCGCTGATGAGATTTTGGCTGTTCTCAAGAATGAGTCTGTTAGGACCCAGGACAAGAGGAAGGAGATTGAGAAGTTGTTGAATCCTATTCCCAACAATATGTTTGAACAGGTTGTTTCGATTGGTAGGCTCATCACTGACTACCAAGATGCGGGTGATGGTGCTGGGGGCTCTGTTGCTAATGGCGATGATGCCCTTGATGATGGTGTGGGTGTCGCTGTTGAGTTTGATGAAGATAATGAAGATGAGGAAGAGGATAGTGATCTGGATATGGTGCCAGAGGAGGAAGAAGAGGAAGATGATGTGGTGGAACCAGGTGGTTCTGGGGCTATGCAAATGGGTGGCGGGATTGATGATGATGAAATGGGGGAGGCAAATGAGGGATTGAACCTTAATGTTCAGGATATTGATGCTTATTGGCTCCAAAGGAAGATTTCACTAGCTTATGAACAGCAGATAGACCCACAACAGTGCCAGAAGCTAGCTGAAGAAGTTCTTAAGATACTTGCTGAGGGAGATGACCGGGAAGTCGAAACAAAGTTGCTGGTCCACCTCCAGTTCGATAAGTTCAGCCTCATTAAGTTTCTTTTGCGGAATAGGCTGAAGATTGTCTGGTGTACACGTTTAGCTAGGGCCAAGGACCAGGAGGAGAGGAAGCAGATTGAGGAGGAAATGATGGGTTTAGGTCCTGATTTGGCAGGAATCTTGGAGCAACTGCATGCCACTAGGGCAACTGCTAAGGAGAGGCAAAAGAACTTGGAGAAGAGTATAAGAGAAGAGGCTCGCCGGCTGAAGGATGAGACTGGTGGAGATGGAGATAGGGATAGGAGGGGACTTGTCGATAGAGATGCAGAAAGTGGTTGGGTGAAAGGCCAGCCCCAGATGCTTGACTTGGACAGCATTGCTTTTGAACAGGGTGGCCTTTTGATGGCTAATAAAAAGTGTGATCTTCCAGTTGGTTCCTTTAAACATCAGAAAAAGGGTTATGAAGAAGTTCATGTACCGGCGTTGAAGCAAAAGCCGATACCTCCTGATGAGAGGTTTGTCAAGATATCAGAAATGCCAGACTGGGCTCAACCAGCTTTTAAAGGGATGCAACAGTTGAACAGGGTGCAGAGTAAAGTCTATGAGACTGCCCTTTTCAAGGCAGATAATGTACTCCTGTGTGCCCCTACTGGAGCAGGAAAAACCAATGTCGCAGTCCTCACTATACTTCAGCAAATTGCTTTGAATAGGAATCCAGATGGTTCATTCAACAATAACAATTATAAGATAGTCTATGTGGCTCCGATGAAAGCCCTTGTGGCTGAAGTTGTGGGTAATTTGTCCAATCGTCTTCAGGAGTATGGAGTCCAGGTGAAGGAACTAAGTGGAGACCAATCACTGACCCGCCAACAAATTGAGGAAACTCAAATAATTGTGACAACCCCTGAAAAGTGGGACATTATCACCAGAAAATCTGGTGATCGCACCTATACTCAGCTGGTGAAACTACTGATTATTGATGAGATTCATCTTCTTCATGATAACAGAGGACCTGTGCTTGAGAGTATTGTTGCCAGAACTGTTAGGCAAATTGAAACCACCAAGGAACATATCCGATTGGTGGGGTTGTCAGCTACACTTCCTAATTTTGAGGATGTGGCATTGTTTCTAAGGGTTGATCTGGATAAGGGGCTCTTCCATTTTGATAATAGCTATCGGCCAGTTCCTCTGTCTCAACAGTATATTGGAATCAATATAAAGAAGCCACTGCAGAGGTTTCAGTTGATGAATGATATCTGTTACGAGAAGGTAATGGATGTAGCAGGAAAGCATCAAGTTCTTATCTTTGTCCACTCAAGGAAGGAAACAGCCAAAACAGCTCGAGCAATAAGGGATACTGCACTTGCTAATGATACTCTAAGTAGATTCTTGAGGGAGGACAGTGCAAGTCGTGAGATTCTCCAAACTCACACAGAATTGGTGAAAAGCAATGATCTCAAAGATCTTCTGCCCTATGGTTTTGCTGTTCATCATGCTGGGATGACAAGAGGCGATCGCCAACTTGTTGAGGACCTCTTTGCTGATGGGCACGTGCAAGTATTGGTTTCTACTGCAACTCTAGCTTGGGGTGTTAACTTGCCTGCTCACACTGTGATTATCAAAGGGACTCAGATTTACAATCCAGAAAAAGGAGCATGGACTGAACTAAGTCCGCTAGATGTTATGCAGATGTTGGGTCGTGCAGGAAGGCCTCAGTATGATTCTTATGGGGAAGGGATTATCATAACTGGCCATAGTGAGCTGCAGTACTATCTTTCTTTAATGAATCAACAACTTCCCATTGAAAGTCAGTTCATATCCAAGCTGGCTGATCAGTTGAATGCAGAAATTGTTCTAGGAACGGTTCAGAATGCTAGGGAAGCTTGCCATTGGCTTGGCTATACATACTTGTACATACGAATGTTGCGAAACCCTACACTCTATGGCCTAGCACCAGATGTTCTTACAAGAGATATTACATTGGAGGAGAGGAGAGCTGATCTGGTAAGTATCTAGCTCTTTCATCTAGTTTTTGTAATAAATGGGCTTCTTTATTTGCCATTTCTTGTTGACATGAGTTACATGTGTTGGTAACGTTTGTTTAGTTGGCCTTTCTGGTGCCTTTTGTCTTTGGGTAGTGGAGAGCAAATTTGATATGTTTGTCTCATTTTCTTCAATTGTTCTTTAGTTTCTTGAACCACTGTTGTTGTCTATGTTAATGTGCAAATACTTCCTGTTTTGATAGATTTGGATTTTGGTTTACGGGCTTTCATCTTCTGTCATTAGGTCACAAGGGTCCATACATGTGAATTTTGTTCTTTATCACATGTATTTCGTATGTTCAATGTTCCCATTATGTCTTCATCATCATTGGTTTCTCCTCTCAAAACATGTCTGATTGATGCTGAATATCATTCATTTTTGTGTGATGCAACCTTAGGTGCTTGGATTGATTGACTGCATTAGCCCATGACATCAATAGTTGAGTGGGGATAGGTTATCATATATAATTAGTAACTCAACTTTGTCTAAACATGTGAAGATGTGTTATGGAGAATATGCATTTCTATAACATAAAAACTACAGGCATCATGTCCTATCTGAAACCATATCAAGTCATGGTATATTGGTCCAGAAATTAGTGCATCCAACACTATTTCATAAGCTTGCTTATAAAATGACTGGAAGAGGATAGTGTTTCCAATCAGAAACGGTGCGCACGCACGCGCCAAAGATGATGTGAAACACTACCGACAATTAAGCCTCTATCTATAACTCCTATGGCCATGAAAGAGTTATGGTTTCAAGTATGTCCTTGTTTTGAATAAACTATAGTGTGACTGTCTTTCTCTGTTCCCACTTTCCTTGTTCAAATTGCATCTGTCTAGTCGTCCAATATAATTGTCATGCAATTCTTTCCACCTCCTATTGTTGTCTTCGTAGTGAATTTTCATTGCATGTATTGGCATATGTCTATGCTGTTTCTTAATATAAACTGTCACGTTACCTTGTTTAATCTGCTAAAAGTTATGTTCCAAATCATTTTTCAAAAAGTCTAATTGTGTTTTAATGGACGTTTGTTCTCTTTGCAGATACATTCTGCTGCTGCTATCCTGGACAAAAATAATTTGGTCAAGTATGACAGGAAGAGTGGATATTTTCAGGGGACTGACTTGGGTCGTATTGCTAGCTACTACTATATTACTCATGGAACAATATCCACATATAACGAGCATTTGAAACCAACAATGGGAGATATTGAGCTGTGTCGTCTATTCTCACTTAGTGAAGAATTTAAATATGTTACAGTTAGACAAGATGAGAAGATGGAATTGGCGAAGCTTTTGGACCGTGTTCCAATTCCAATCAAGGAAAGCCTGGAGGAGCCTAGTGCCAAAATTAATGTTTTGCTGCAAGCATATATTTCTCAGCTAAAGCTTGAAGGGCTGTCATTGACATCTGACATGGTGTTCATAACTCAGGTTTGTGTTCATCTAATTGGCGTTTCATTCTTTCTTCTTCTTCTTCTTCTTCCTTTTTATTTTTTATAGTTAGATTTTGGATTTGCATACAATTTTTATTCTTTTTTTTTTGTTTTACCTGTAGAGTGCTGGCCGTCTTATGCGAGCTCTCTTTGAGATTGTCTTGAAAAGAGGATGGGCCCAGTTAGCTGAGAAGGCTTTGAACTTGTGTAAAATGGTTAATAAGAGAATGTGGAGTGTCCAGACTCCCCTTCGCCAATTCCATGGGATCCCGAATGAAATTCTGATGAAGTTGGAGAAGAAGGATTTGTCCTGGGATAGGTATTATGACCTTAAACCACAGGAGATTGGTGAACTCATCCGATTTCCCAAGATGGGCAGAACACTGTACAAGTTCATCCACCAATTCCCAAAGCTAAACCTTGCAGCGCATGTTCAACCCATCACTCGCACCGTGTTGAGGGTTGAACTTACAATAACAGCAGACTTTCAATGGGAGGACAATGTACATGGTTATGTGGAGCCTTTTTGGGTTATCGTGGAGGATAATGATGGTGACTACATTCTTCATCATGAGTACTTTATGCTGAAAAAGCAGTATGTTGATGAGCACCAGGTTGTGGACCTCACACTGAATTTCACAGTTCCTATATATGAGCCATTGCCACCTCAGTATTTCATTCGTGTTGTGTCAGATAAATGGCTTGGTTCACAAACAGTTTTGCCTGTCTCTTTCAGGCATCTTATCTTGCCAGAAAAATATCCCCCTCCAACAGAGTTGTTGGACTTGCAGCCGCTGCCTGTGACTGCATTGAGAAATCCATCATATGAAGCTCTTTATCAAGATTTTAAGCACTTTAATCCAGTGCAAACTCAGGTCTTTACTGTTCTGTATAATACTGATGACAATGTCTTGGTTGCTGCACCAACAGGGAGTGGGAAGACTATATGTGCAGAGTTTGCCATTCTGAGGAATCACCAAAAGGGACCTGAGAGTGTTATGCGTGCAGTTTATATTGCACCTCTTGAAGCAATTGCCAAGGAACGCTATCGTGATTGGGAGAGAAAGTTCGGTAGAGGTCTTGGCATGCGGGTTGTTGAATTGACTGGGGAAACAGCCACGGACTTGAAGCTGCTCGAAAAGGGTCAAATAATCATAAGCACCCCAGAGAAATGGGATGCTTTGTCTCGACGCTGGAAGCAGCGGAAGTATGTGCAGCAAGTTAGTCTTTTTATCATTGATGAGCTTCACTTGATTGGGGGTCAAGGTGGTCCTGTCTTAGAGGTGATTGTCTCTAGGATGCGATACATTGCTAGTCAGATAGAGAACAAGATACGGATTGTGGCTTTGTCATCTTCTCTTGCAAATGCAAAGGATCTTGGGGAGTGGATAGGAGCTACATCTCATGGCCTATTCAATTTTCCTCCTGGTGTGCGTCCTGTGCCCCTGGAAATACACATTCAAGGTGTAGATATTGCCAATTTTGAGGCAAGGATGCAAGCCATGACAAAACCGACATATACTTCTATTGTCCAGCATGCAAAGAATGGAAAGCCCGCTATCGTGTTTGTCCCCACAAGAAAGCATGTGCGACTTGCTGCTGTGGATCTGATGACATACTCAAGTATGGATGGTGGAGAGAAGCCACCTTTTCTGTTAAGGTCCATTGAGGAATTGGAGCCTTTCATTGGAAAGATTCAGGAAGAAATGTTGAGAGCCACTTTGCAACATGGCGTTGGCTACTTGCATGAGGGCTTGAGCAGCTTGGATCAAGAAGTTGTGTCCCAACTGTTTGAAGCTGGGTGGATTCAGGTTTGTGTCATGAGTAGTTCAATGTGCTGGGGAGTGCCTTTGTCAGCACATTTGGTGGTTGTGATGGGTACTCAATACTATGACGGGCAAGAAAATGCTCACACAGATTATCCTGTTACAGATCTTCTGCAGATGATGGGTCATGCTAGCCGACCTCTTCTAGATAATTCTGGAAAGTGTGTCATCTTTTGCCACGCACCTCGTAAAGAATATTACAAGAAATTCTTATATGAAGCATTTCCCGTGGAAAGTCATTTGCACCATTTCTTGCATGATAATTTTAATGCTGAAGTTGTTGCTGGAGTTATTGAGAACAAGCAGGATGCTGTTGATTATCTCACATGGACTTTCACGTATAGGAGGCTCACTCAGAATCCAAACTACTACAATCTCCAGGGAGTTAGTCACAGGCATCTTTCAGATCACCTTTCAGAGCTTGTTGAGAACACATTGACTGACCTAGAGAGGAGTAAATGTGTCGCTATTGAAGAGGACATGGACCTTTCTCCTCTGAATCTTGGCATGATAGCGTCTTACTATTACATCAGTTATACTACTATTGAACGTTTTAGCTCCTCTTTGACTCCCAAAACAAAGATGAAGGGTCTTCTGGAAATCCTCTCTTCAGCCTCAGAGTATGCACAATTGCCAATACGGCCTGGGGAGGAGGAGGTGCTTCGAAGATTAATCAATCACCAGAGGTTTTCATTTGAAAATCCTAGATACGCTGATCCACATGTGAAGGCTAATGTGTTGCTACAAGCCCATTTCTCTAGGCAATCCGTGGGTGGGAACCTAGCATTGGACCAGCGAGAGGTGCTCCTTTCTGGCAGTAGATTGCTTCAAGCAATGGTTGATGTCATTTCGAGCAATGGTTGGTTGAGCCTTGCTCTCCTTGCAATGGAAGTAAGCCAAATGGTGACTCAAGGGATGTGGGAGCGTGATTCCATGCTTCTACAGCTTCCACACTTCACAAAGGACATGGCTAAGAGGTGTCAGGAGAACCCTGGAAAGAGTATTGAGACGGTATTTGATCTGGTGGAGATGGAAGATGATGAGAGGCGGGAGCTTCTGCAGATGTCAGATTCACAGTTGCTAGATATTGTCAGGTTTTGCAATCGATTCCCCAACATTGATATGTCTTATGAGGTGATGGATGGTGATAATGTGAGGGCAGGAGAAGACATCACTTTGCTGGTCACTCTTGAAAGGGATCTAGAGGGGAGGACAGAGGTGGGACCTGTTGATTCACCCAGGTATCCTAAAGCCAAAGAAGAAGGGTGGTGGCTTGTTGTCGGTGATACCAAGAGCAACCAGCTGCTTGCCATCAAAAGGGTTTCCCTTCAGAGGAAGTCAAAGGTGAAGCTGGAATTTGCTGCTCCTGCAGATACTGGAAGGAAGTCGTATACTCTCTATTTCATGTGTGATTCGTATCTTGGTTGTGACCAGGAATACAACTTCTCTGTTGATGTTGGTGAAGCAGCAGGCCCGGATGAAGACAGTGGAAGAGAGTAAACTGCAGTTTGAGAATTTTCCTTTCTTACTCATTTTGTGACTAGTCCAGTAGCGATGTTGGATTTTTCAAGAATAGCTGGTTATATTTTTCTATTTTTATCTATCATGGTGTATTTGCTTCTGTTTTAGGATAGTTCATGCTGTGAAAATGACCGCTTCGGACATGTTATGGCAATGCGATGAAGATTTAGATTCAGAATTTCAGATGCTATATCGTGATGAAGATTTTAGGATTGTGCCTTGCTTCATTGCAGACTTTGTCCGAGTGGTACCCAGCTGAAATTTCTTTCGTGGTGTTGCTTTTCCTTTTTCTTTTTTTTTTTCTTTGATCTTTCACTGAATCTGTCTTCAATGTACTTGATTATCACCAGTGCTTCTCGGTGGTATAGTTTTCAAACCCAGACCGGCTTGGCAGGTTGATTTGGAACTCGGTTGATCCGAGCCTGGGACCAGTCCGGGTCTAAGTAAAAACCTGCTGAAGAGTTAGCCTGGTGAAACCCGGTTGATCCGGAACTTGGTAAATCTGGCTGAGACCTATTTTTTTTTTTTTAATATACATGGACGTGAAATCACGTCTTTTTAAACTTAATTTTTATTTCTATAATTTCTCAGAAACCAAACTGAGAATATCAAAAAGAAAAGGATATCAAAATAAATCAAGAAACCAATCATTTAATAAAAAGGTATTTTTGCACCAACAGAAAGAAATTATAAAGTCTTTAAATTTTAATTCAAAGAAAATGAAAAGAAAAAAAAATCATAATTTTAAACAAGCATGAAAAACATATAAAATTTTTTCTTGAGCATCAAAAACTGTTTCGATGATCTCATGAAACATCAAAAGACTAGGATGATCATCATAATATTTTGAGACCCTTTCGATGCTCTTTACCTTAATATTTTCTCAAGAAACAAACGGAACCTAGATGAGAACACCAATTTACCTTCAAGTCCAGGCGCTTTTTCCATCTACTTGGCACTTGCAAATCGAGGTTCAATTCTTGAGATTCGCTCTTTATAAAATCACCACAACGTACTCAAAAGCTTTACCAGAGAGCTCACCTTAGCTGCCATATTCACAAAAAAAAAAAGAGCTCCTTTTCTTCTTCTTCACAACAGCAGCAGGGCACCCTTGCCTGAAAACGCGTTTTAGCAGCTTCTCCATCAAATGTGCTCTAAACTCAACCCTTATCTTTTCTTGGGGCTTGGGGTCCTTTGAATTCTTGTAGAGGATCTTGTCGAGGCTTCCATTGGAGCTAGAGAGACAGGGAGAGTGAGTGATTTGTGTTAAAATTTAACAAATGTTAATGTATATGAGAGGGGAGTAGAATATAAATAGAGGGATAGATATATGCCACATTATAATAGAAAAAAAACGTTTTTGTCTCTGATTCTCTTTGATTTTTTTTTGTTGACCCAAGTTAATCCGGGTCAACTTATCTGACCCGTAATCAAATCATTAGACCGCATCGATCACCAAGTTTCAAAACTATGCTTGGTGGTGTTTTTTTTCTTTTTCATTAGGCTGAAGTTTTCTTGATGCAAGTGAAGTTGGCACAGTCACATTCTGCGTCCTACCTAGCATGTGGGATCCAAGTCCAAGATGAAAAATGCCAAGAATTTTTTTTTTTATTTCTGTCTCCGATACTTCTAATTCTATATTTCTGGTTTGATAGCTCAAGTACATTGAGTTGTTATATGAAGTTGTACAACGATGTTCAACTTACTTGAATTAGGTTGGATATGGAATTGATTTTATATATATATATATATATATATATATATATTAAATAATTATTCTAACATAAAAACTAAAGTTTTTTTTAATGAGGTCTTATAATATAATTTTCTAACATTTTTTTTAAATTAATTTTTTGAGTTTGAAATTTGCACAGATCTATATTATCTTGTGTTTGTTTTTTATCAAAATAAAATGAAGATTGTAAAATTTAAACTTATGATCGCTTGATTAATACAACTCTGATGCTATGTTAAAAGTCATCTCACTTAAAAGTTTAAATTATTAAGCGAAGTTTTAAATTATGATTTATATAATTTTTTAACCTACTTTCTCAAATGAAAATTTTTTGAATTTAAAATTTATATATGTTATAATAATGAAATTCAACCTCATAAATATTTAATCAATAAGGCTTTGAATACCTGGAAAGTTACTAACACTGAAAAGCCATCACTAACAAAAAGATATAAAAGAAAAAAAAAATCTTTGGAATCCTTTCATTTGAATGGGGTTAGAGTAGACTATAAAAAAATTTCCACTGGATTCTAATTGTGATAATCATATAAAAAGTTAAGGATTTAAAAAGAAAATAATGAATAAATGAATTGTTTTTTTGGTCTTCATTGGAAACTTGAGTGATTACAGGATTTTGAAAGAAATTTCGAAAGGAATTTACACAATAACAAACACAACCCTTCGAATTATTATTAGATCTGTCGGTAAGTGTTGAGAAAAGATATTCACCAAAAAGTCACTGAAGAATTAATTAATAGCATATTAGAGTGAAGGTTTAGAACTTATTTTCACTGTGGATGAGGAATCAGATCTGCTTGCTTGACGTCGCAAAAAGGTGAAGGGGGACGATGAGGAGGAATCGAGTCGGAAAAAAGCAACATCTTACATAGGATGACTTGTTAAAACTTAATAATGTAAAATGTTTAATAAAATTTTAAGATATAATTTATATTATTTTTTAATATATTTTTTTAAATTAAAATTTTTTAAATTTAAAACAGATTCATACTACTTTGTATTATTAATTAGAAAAGAGAATAAAAATAATAAGATTTGAACTCCTGATTATATGGTTATCAAACCTTTGATATTATATCAAAAAATCATTTCAATCTAAAAATTTTATTTTTTTAAAATGAATTTTCAGAATATAATTTATATAATTATCCCACCAGAACAATGCTGATTGAACAGCAAACTAGCAAATAAAAGATTATATTTCTGAACAAAACTCTTGTAGCTGCAGTTGGTGGGAACGATGCCTGTCTCTGTTAAGATTTGTTGCCGTTCAGCAGCATTTAAACGAATTCACAAATCTGATACGGGCAGGCTTGAAAGCAATGAGAAGCCACACATCTCGCACAGAACTAACTCGACTCTCATGGTGTAGTTTAGCATCATGGAAAAGTTCTCCGGCGAGTGGATCTTAATGCTTTGTTGATATCTCAACTCTGTAACGGTCATTTCTTGTTTAAACATCAACTTTAAGGGCTTTTTGGATGATTTTAAATTATTTATTTTTTAAATATAATGGACAACGTCATGTCTACATGGCCAAAGACTGAGTTGTCATCTGGCTCCAATTCCAGCTGTCATAGTTTGTAAGTTGGAAAATCGGGTTTTGGGTTCTTGCATTCAAAAAATTTCTTTTATTACGATTATTTTTTTAAATATTTTTAATTTAAAAATATATTAAAATAATATATTTTTTTATTTTTTTAAAATTATTTTTTATATCAATGTATTAAAACAATCTCAAAATACTAAAAAAATATTAATTTTAAACAAAAAAATTAAAATTTTTAAAAACACGAATTGACCACGATTGGAACGGTACATAATACAAAAAGCGTGTTTGGCAGTGTAGTTGCGGTTGCTTTTCAAATAGCTTTTCATGCCGAAATACACGCCAATGATGTTTTTTTATTTTTTAAAAATCATTTTTCACATCAGCACATCAAAACGATCTAAAAAGTACAAACCGCATTTAATTTTAGCAAAAAAATAAAATTCAAAATTTAATAAAATACAGTTATAAATACAATGCCAAACAGACCGACAGATAACTCATAGCTAAAATTTGAGGCCCATTGAAACAGCATGTAAGAATTTCAAATCTCATATAGATAAAGAGCATCTTAACATTACAAAAGGCATGACTGCCGGTTTCAAAATTACACGGGAAAATAAATATGATTTAACAAGATAAAACCACATTTGTACACTATATTGTAGGAAGTTGTCGAGCCTCGTACTCCTTGGCAGCCGTGCAGTTGCCCCTATATTGCCAAACTAGATGCAAGAGAAAACCCTGAGCCGATAGATGAGGACTTGCTTCAATACGTGTATCTCTACGGGCAGCTGAATGGATTGGAGAAGGTCCGGACATGGAACTGATGGAGCCCTTCTCATGAATTATGCACCGCGTTGTATAATTAGGCTCGGGAAGCATGAGTCTTCCCTTTGCTATCATGAACAATCACAATCAGCTAACCATCTCAATGTCACAAGGTCTGTTTTGTTGATCGTCTGGTGAGGAAATAGATGCGAGTAGATCATCTATTTTTAAAGGGCAGTGCCGGACAGTGTGCTGGAACATGATCTGCAAGTGGATTTTGCTAAGCAATTTGTCAAGCAAGCTTCTAAAATGACCCGTAAAAAGAAGCAAGTCAAAATGCTCCAAAACTACAGCACACCCCAGACAAAATGCTATAAGACTTTGAAACACAGGCAGACACCCACATGTATATGTATATACGCAGCTACAACATGCAATCATAAGGGCACGGATCCTAGTGTTGATAGCAACTAGTTCGTGCTAAGAAGGCTGAAGAGTAGGACTGTCTGACCCTCCTAAGAACCCACTTTGGTAGGATTGTGACTTCATGCCAACAGATTAATGAAATTTTTACACCTCCCAAGTCTCACCGATCCAAGATGCATTCAAGGAGAAACAACAGTGGAACTGAATCGAAACCCCTGCCCACTCGTATCAGTTATATCAGCTGGTATTAACAGAATATAGGCTCACTGAGGAATGTATTCATGAGAAAGCATGGCCAAAGAGTCAAAACAGCAGATTAATTGAACAAAGGCAGTGGTTCAGTGATTGATGAGTCGATTCTCCTTTTTCTTGAAAAAAACACAAATAAATACACACAAACCAACCTTCACATAGACCAAGTCATGATCTCCAGTGTCTATTTCAGTCAAAATCATCAATCAATTGAAAGAAAAATTCGTTGTGTGCAGGGGGTAGATTTTTCAACTAACCTTGGAGTAACTATCTGCAAATGCACGTGCTCGATTGGGCTTCTCGAGATAATGTAAGTCAGCCTTCACAAGCTTCCCATCCACAGAACTCAGCCCACCATCACTAATAGCAAAACGCAGAAGATTTCCTGAGCACAGTCCTGACTGAAGGATGGGTGGC
>Ga0325402_1001969_pt1 | contig 17615 bp, 13 predicted proteins | sample PopdelMetagenome_22_FD_207212 | JGI IMG/M metagenome (GOLD analysis project Ga0325402, IMG submission 207212) | Populus deltoides microbial communities from Bellville, Georgia, United States - Xylem-PdKOR-R3 | ecosystem: Host-associated > Plants > Phyllosphere > Stem > Wood/Secondary xylem... | reverse complement strand
TTACATCATAGAAAAAAAGAAAATATTTAAGCATGAATTAATAAGTATTTATTTATACTTATTGCATCTTAAACACTATCTTATTATTTTATAAATTTAAAAACATTATAATTATACTTTCTTGAAATGTTCAGGGGAGATATTTATTAAAATTATATTCTTATTTCCTATTTGTATTTTCATTTTTCATCCCATCTCAAGTTATCGTGCCATCTCATGAAGCATATATTATTGATTATCAAATAAAATTTTATATCAATAAAGTGTTAGTCTAACAGTTAAGGTATCGTTGTATTCTTACAAAGACAAAAATACAAATTCGATCCTCGAGAAACACACTTGTTGGGAGGAATAGCCACAAATCCCGAATAAGACTAGTTTTATTCTTTAAAATTGATATAAGAATACCCAGGTAAGAAAAAAAACAAAACAAAACAAAACCTTATGACACATATTAATAAATTGGTCTAAAAAATCTAATGAGACACCCACAAATGAGAAATGGGTTGAATGTTTTATACATTATAATGGAAAAATAAATTTTTTAATTTTTCACGAGATATTTGATAAAACTTGAATTTGTTTTATAATAATTATATAAAAAACTAAAACATGTGGGATGCGAGTTACTGTAACTTTTTTCACAAAATATTTTTTTAAAAAAACTAAATTTTTATTGGTTAATTTATTAATTTACAAATTAATTTGAAAATATGAAAAGGCAGGTAGTCAAGTGTGACTATTAAAACCATAGTTTTAAAATTGGCCTGGTCCGGCGGGCCAACCCGGGATTGGAACCGGGCCGGGTTGAATAAAAAACAGGGAAAGAAAAACTCGGTGTGACCCAGCTGACTCGGCAACCCGGAAAGACCCAGTTAAAAACCAGGTTGTAACTCGTTGACTTTTGTTTTTTTACTAAAACGATGTCTTTTTAATTTTTTTAAAAAAAATTGACCCGAGCAATTTAATGATCCAGTCAAAACCCGGAACCCGAACCTTGGATCGGCTCTCAAAACTATAATTAAAACATATAATACGTTAACACATGCACAAACCTTACAGGTTGTTAATTATGCAATAATTAAATAATGCAAGTTATGAGGATGAAATTGAAACACTAGTGGTTATAAAACAAATTAAATAATCAACGTGACACCATCATGTTTGGTTGGAAACTTTCATCCATGTCCTTTACTGAATATTTTCAGCCTTGAAAGGTCAAACTTGGCATAACGCCATTCTAATACGATTATCAAGCGCCGTGTATTCCTTGGACACTGAAGATTGCACTAATATTCTTTAATAATAATAATAAAAAGAGAACAAATATTTGCCAGCAGCGGATAAACGTAAACCAGTTTGGTTTTGCTGCAAACTGGCAATAAGTAAAAACTAAACTATTTTAATGTGTTTGGAATTGAGTTTTAGCCTATTTTTTAAAAAAAAAATTGAATTTTTTTCAGTGTTTTTGAATTATTTTGATGTATTAATATAAAAAATAAGTTTAAAAAAATAATAAAAAATTATTATAATGTATTTTTAAGTAAAAAGGCACTTTGAAAAGCAATTTTTACCACCCTCTCAAACATCTATTGATGATGACTAGACTACGGTAATTTCTTTGAGTTTTTGTTTTGTTTTTTAGCACAGTAAAATTTTTTGATAAAATAACACAATGTAGAAAATATTTGGAGATATAACACAGTTTTACGAGTCACGAATGGCAATTGCAACTCTAATATCATAGTTGTCATTTACAACTCTTATTTTATATTTTTCATCTGCGACACGCGAATCGCAAATGACATCTATGACTTCACCTGAGGTTTAAACTCTAAGACTCTTTCTTCTCTTTCTTCTCCTTATTTCCTCCTCTCTCTTTCTCTCCCTACAATTACCATCCTTCCCCTCTCACTAAATTCAACGACCTTCCTCTCTTTCTCTCTCTCTCTCTCTCTCTCCCTACCGCCAAAAACACCCACAGCAGCACTGCATCCCCCATCTCTCTCTCTCTGTGTACTTCTAGATTGTAGGCCATCTCTCTCACTCTCTAGCTCGGCTCATCAATTTTCTAGCCAAAACATCTATCACTAGTCACCATCACCACTCACATTCTATATTTAAAGGTATATCGAACATTTTTTCTCTATCAATTAATTGTAGTTTATGCTAATATGTGCTAATTTGATTTTATAGAATGTTAAGGTTTTGAATTAAAGATTAGGTTAATTAGATATAATTTGAGTTGATAATTATGTTATTTGGTAAAATAATCAATGATTTTTGGATTGTTGTTCATTGTGAATCAATAAAATTATTTTGGAAGAGTTAGTGTTGGTTTAGGAAATTATGGATTATACCGAATTACATATAAAATAATAAAATTAGCTATAAAATACATGAATTTGATTGATAATTTTGTTATGATAGCAAAATTTGATGAATGTAGGTGTTTATCGATTAATTTGATGAATTTAGGTTTTATTTGATTATATTATCGTCATAGTTTTGTTGATAAATTATGCACTTTGATTAACCCCAATATATTAATAAATTAAAAATGTATTTTGTTATGTTGTTTGACAAAATATCTTGTAATTTAAGAATATTATGCTTCTATAATGGTATCATTGTCAATACTGAAAATGATATCACTTATAATGGAAGAAGCCATGAATTCCTAACGGCTACATTAGATGATATCACTTATAATGGAAGAAGCCATGAATTCCTAACGGCTACATTAGATATGTCCCTTAACAATTTATCTAGAATGTTTTGTGATTGATCTTGTTGGAATATGTTTGAAATAAAAGTTAAAATTACTTGGAGGATGTTGCAAACTTAAGCCAATCAAGCTTGTTATATCGATGTACCAATATTTAGTGATGAGAGTGTGAATTTAATGTTTGGATTTGTAGGGATTAATATGTTGGAGTTATACTTAAATAGTAGATCTAGACGATGAAACTCTTTTAGTATGGAGTTGACTCGAGTTCTAAATTACCCTTAAAGAACCACACGGGCATCATAAGCAGCTAGTCCATTTAGGTTAGGTGGTAATATAAGTAAACAAATATTGGTGTAGGAAGTTGTTGATATGAAACCTCAGTTAGGTATGACATTTACTTCATATTGCTATGGAAAATCTGAACCAAGTGATGACAAAGATGACTGTCACATTGATAAAGTTGAGGTTGAGGAGGAAGATGGAGAAGATGGGGAAGATAGGGATGCTGAGTGGCATCATAAGCAGCTAGTCCATTTAGGTTAGGTGGTAATACAAGTAAACAAATATTGGTGTAGGAAGTTGTTAATATGAAACCTCAGTTAGGTATGACATTTACTTCATATTGCTATGGAAAATCTGAACCAAGTGATGACAAAGATGATTGTCACATTGATAAAGTTGAGGTTGAGGAGGAAGATGGAGAAGATGGGGAAGATAGGGATGCTGAGTTAGCTGAGCCTGTCAATCAATACATGGCTTCTTCTATTCATAAATTTGAGGTTATGAGTATGGATGATTAATACGGATGTAATGACTGGGCTAATAATCATTGATATTTGGGCTTATTAGTTAATGAATTGAAGGTTGGAAAAAAATTTAGAGACAAGTCTGAATGTATTAATATGGTAAAGCAATGACATATAAAAAATTTATTGTAGTGCAGAGTTCATCATTCAACTAAAACTTATGTTCAATTGCATTGTGTTCAAGGACCAGTTTGTAGATGGTATTTACAAGGGGGATATCACCAAAGGTTTAATTCATAAGAAGTTTTAAAATTGAAAGGGTCACACACATATCAAAACCCTCTCATTTTGCGATGCTATTGTCAGATTGACTCAGATCTAATTGTTGAAGCGATGTTGACAATTGTTATCACACGTGTACAACATCACGGTGATCATCCTTCTAGATTAAGGTTATCGAGGTAGATGTGAGTGGAGAGGATAAAAAATTATTATCCTTTATCAGTAAAAAAAAAAGGGAAAAAGGAGTCGCCACTTAGTATTATGATTATTAGAAAACCTAATGGTCTACGATAGTCTGGGTAAGGGGACTGGTTGTGCAAATGGAAGATATATCAACCCCAATGCACCCTACCTATGGTCTACTTTGTTGTTTGTTCTAAATCGCGTTTCTATTCATTAATCTATCTAAGGTTTGAGAAAAGTCCTCCTTAGTAAGGAGATCCTTATCTCATCAGGTAAAAACATAATCATTCTAAAGTTCAAAATAGTTCATTCAAGGTTTAAGAAAAGTTCTCCTCTGTAATGAGATTCTTATCTTATCGAGTCAAAACTTAACTATTTTAAAGGGAAATAAAAAGGTTTTTATTTGAAATTTTGGCCAAATTCTAATGGATAATCACAAACTTTTAATTTTTTTCGCATAAGAAAACAAACATGAAAATTTCAAACTTTGTTCGTATGCATAAAAACAAAGCATATTTTTTTGTATTTTTGAAAAGAGGGAATTTTTTAATTTTTTTAGGAATTTCAAAGAAAAAAATGTATTTTTTAATATTGGGTCCGCATCTCACAATATAAGTCTATGGCCCAATATTAAACAAAATCATTGGAAAAATATAAGAGGGACCCACAAATAAATTCAGAATGATCCTTGAATGTTTTTAAAAAATTTTGAAATTAAAAAATTTTAAGGGTCTTTTTTGCTAGATATTAAAATGAAGATAAGCTAAAAACTAATAGAAAGGCATAGATAATGTTTAGATATGTTAGTGCGGCTGCGGTTGAAATTAAAATCAGTTTGTGAAAAGCAATTATGCATTGCTTTTCATGCATTTTCTCCTCTCTCTCACCACTGATACTTTCCCATTACTTTCCTAACGGTCCTTACCCTCCCAAAACTGTTCACAGAACGGTTGCAAATCGATGTTACCATGGATCTAACTTCCATTTTCTACCTTCCCCATATTGTTCCTTTATGCGTTTTCTCCTCTCTTTCACCACCGACACTTTCCCATTTCATGGTCGTCCACCCTCCCAAAATTTTTCTGTTATGGTTGCAGATCAATGTTACCATTGATCTAACTCTCATTTTCTACCTTCCCCAGACTGTTCCCTTCTCTCGTCTCCTGCTACAACAACCCCGTTTCAAAATTTTGCAAAAACCACCACGTATAGGACGATGCCAGTTCGAGAGCAAAATTTTTCCCCTTTGTCCCTTCTTCTTTCCAAACGAAGATTAAAAACCCAAACCTTAACTGATCTGTCCCTCTATTGTTACCATTACAGAAAAACGCAACAGATTCGTGCTGGGAAAGGTCACACGAGCGAGAGACTCGTAAGTACCTGCCTTATCTTCATCAATTTTGTTTAAAATTTAGCTCAAAATCTCATTTTTGTTCTGGGTCTCCATTGTTTTGGTTTGCAGAACAAAGCTGCAGAATCGTGTTGGGAAAACACCTAAAAGAGAGAGACTGAGGTAAGTTCCTGTCTTATCTCCATCTTCAAATTTTATTTTTTTTTGCTTAAAAATTGTATGTTTGTGCTGCTGCATGATCGATTTACTGTGTGTTCTTCAATTGTTGAATTGAGCTACAAATTTCATTATTGTTGCTGCTTATCTTCTGTTTACTGTGCCTTAGTCAATTTTTTTTAATTGAGCAAATTTCATTGCTTTTCTGTACTGCTTCATGACCTGTACTATGTGTTCTTCAATATTTTTTACTTGAGCTAAAACCTACATTTCTGTGCTACTTCATGGCATGTGTACTGTGCGTAATCATGTGTTGTTCTTCGTTGAAATCTGGTTTGGTTTTAAATGTCTACTAGCTTACAGTGCTGCTGCGTGATTAAAATTTATTTACTGGAAACAATGTGATGCTTACAAATTAATATTTATGTGTTGTTTTTCATGGTCTGATATGTTCACTGTGCACATTGATGTTGTTTCTGCTTGATAAACCGTAGAGTTCTTTATTGTGCGTGTGTTTATAGAAAATCCTAAAGAGTGACCTGTTAGCATGTCGTGTAGGATTACTTTGATTTCTACTTTTGAAGGAAATCAGAACTTCGATTTTGTATTTGTGTGTTTGCATGTTGCGAAAGAAAGCTGTGTTACTTTGAATCTAGAAATAAATTCTTGACTTTTTGTTTTTTTTTCCTCTGTTTTCTGAGCATCCAAACAGCTATGATGACAATGAAGTTTTGCTTGATAATTGAAATAATATCATGGCTGAAACTAAGTTTTCTAAACAGTTGAAAATTAATGAGTTTCAATTAGTTTTCATTACAAATTGCAAGTCCTTCTGGTTTACTTGGAAGTAACAGGAACATTCTCATTCAAATTAAATGCATGGTCAATGTTTATTGCTAACCATACAGCTTTTGTAAACGCAGAACATTGATTGTTTTTGTATTGGTTAAGTCCACAGTTATATATGTGCCACAATGTAATTGATATCATTGATTGATTTTAAACTTTTTTTAAATGTGTTAAAAGATATTATGAAGGTCTTGAATCTTTCGATAAGGTTACTTGGACAAAGGAAATGTTGCATTTATTTTGTGATATATGCATTAAAGCTATTGATATAGGAATGAGATCTAATACTCATTTCGACAAAACGGGGTGGAAATTTCTTATAACATTATTCAAAGAACAAACTGGCCATGCATTCACTAAAACACAATTGAAAAACAAATGGGATGGATGCAAAAATGATTGGAGGATATGGAATAAGTTGGTTTTTGAAATTGGTGTTGGCTGGAATAGTGAATTAGGAACAATTTCAGCTAGCGACGAGTGATGGAAACAAAAAATTCAGGTAAATTCCTCGTCATCCTAACAATTTCTTTTATTGTTGTCAAATTCCAACACCAAAATTTTTTATTGTTGATCCTTCATTACTTGATTATATTTATATGCAGGAAATTAGAGGAGCCAAAAAATTTAGACATGTTAGTATTGAACCGTCTTTGAAGAATAAATTTGACAGAATGTATTCCAACATTGTCGCAACTGGAGTTTGCATGAGCTCCTTCATCAAGAGTACCTGCTAGCAGTGATGTCGATCCTGGCACAAGCAATGCCAACATTGATTGTGCTGGTTTGGAAGAAGGAAGCGGTGATTCAAAGGAAGATGTGATTCCAGATTTCCAAACTGATATGGCTTGAATGGTTAAAGGAATAAATATGTTTAGCAGTAGCAACACAAAAAGCGGTGGCAAAAAAAAAGCACGAGATCCTTATGAGGTGCGAGGTAGAAAGAAGAAAATGTATGGAATTGGTGTTCAGCTGCTGTCAAGGTGCAATCAACTACTTGAGAGGATGTCGAATAAAAGTGATTCCATATCTGTGCATATGGATCGCGAAGGCTGTAGTATTTGCGAGGTGATGGCTGAGCTGCACTCAATTCCTGGAGTTTCAATTGAAGATGAGTTTCACGACTTTGCTACGGAGTATCTGAGTTTAAGAAGAAAAAGAGAAATGTGGGCCAGTATGGGTGATAAGCAGCAGAAGTTGAGATGGTTGCAACGAATGTATGCATACACTAAACATGCTTAGTTGACATGGTATTATTTTTTTCCTTAACTGTAAATCAATTAACTATGTTCACTTGCTTACTGTATTTATACATGTTTATTTTATTATTGCAGAATAATGGGATGCCGGTTTTAAAAAGAGTAGTTTCCATTTGCCGAAGTTTTTCTGAGTCATTGTATTATTCCACATTTTGTGTTGAGACATATGGGCATTTTCATTTGCGGTAATTTGTTTACTATTGTATTTATATTAAACTTCTTTTCTGGAGTTAAGATACTTGTATAAGAAATTGTTGGTTTTTAATGTTGTATTTTATCTACGAATTAAACTGTAAGTTCAATTTTTATTAATGTTAAATGGTTGACCCTTAGATGGAATTGGTTGTTAATTTACCTTTACTGTGTTGTTCCCTAAAGGTCTTGAATCTTGAGTGTTGCTGTTATAATGCTTGGTTGTTGTTCCCTGAAGGATTGATGGGACTACCTGCTGCAGCCTTATTTTTTCTTAGTTGTGTTTATTGTTGTATAATGTTTTTTTATTGTAATATACCATGTGCAGCTACTGTGTGCTTGTGAGGTGTGAATATCGGTTTGTTTTCTTTTCTGCCGTGAGGATTGATGGGACTACCTGCTGCAGCCTTGTTTTTCCTCATCTATGTTCATTGTTGTATAATGCTTGTTTTATTGTAATATACCATGTGCAGCTACTGTGTGCTTGTGAGGTGTGAATATTGGTTTGTTTTCTTTTCTGCCGTGAGGATTGATGGGACTACCTGCTGTAGCCTTGTTTTTCCTCATTTATGTTTATTGTTGTATAATGCTTGTTTTATTGTAATATACCATGTGTAGCTATTGTGTACATGTGAGGTGTTGTTTTGGCTAGAAAATAAAACCACATTTGCATTTACTCCTGTGAATGAATGTCTGTTGTAAGGTCTGATGATAAAATGATGTGTGAATTCTACGTAAATTGTGTTTATTTTGTGAGGTGTGAATTATTGTTGGTGTAAATTGTGTGTTTTTTTTATGAGGTGTGAATACTGTGAGATGTGAATTGTAGTTTAGTTACTATTGTTTTGCCTTAGATGAATTCGGTACATGTTACAGTTCATTCACAGGAGTTTCACAATTTATGAATTGCTGAAACTGTCAGGTGAAAAGTAAATAAAAATAGTGGGCCAAGGAATCTTGAATAATAGAATGAGAACAATACAAATGAAAGAATACATGTCAGAATGTTGTCCATGTATGAGCTGTAAAATTAACATTATATGTTACTTTTACAATCTATACATGTGATAATGTACTTATGTTAAAAGCTGAAAACTTGTAAAAGAGACGTAAACAACATTGAATTTTTCTATATAAAAAGGAATGTTTGTATAATAACTTTCAATGAACTATCTTTCTTCATAACAAACCTTTCAAACCACAAATGCATTTTATACAAGCAAGTGGAACACTCTATTTTTGTTGGCTTTACAGGTATGGAAAAAATTATGTATCACCAACTCTTTGATATTTTTTTTTAATTGAATGATATTTAATTATTTAAATACTTTTATTAACAATTTTTTTTTGTTTACATGTAATTGAAGTTATGGATGATCCATGGTTTAATGACATATTTAATGGGGATTTCGATGACAATTATGATAATGTGATGAACCGCATTGTAGACCACATTAATTATCCTAGTTGTGAAGGTAGTGGTGCCTCAATTATTGATGCCGGAGATGACGGTGATGGAAACGACGCCGACAATAGTAATGATGATGATGATGATGATGACGGTGACGATGAATTTATTTTAAGGAGGCATTTTGATATGAAAAAATGAATTATATGCACGGCTGGAGCTATAAACATGTATTATATTAATTATATGTATAAAGAACCATGTATGGTTTCGTACAACACAAGGATGCGTTGGTTGACTAAGGTTTTAAGAGGTCATTAGAAACGAAGTGTTAACATCTTCAGGATGGACGCAACCTTGTTTTTCCTCAGCTGTTTTCATTGTTGTATAATGCTTGTTTTATTGTAATATAACATGTGCAGCTATTGTGTGCTTGTGAGGCATGAATATTGGTTTGTTTTCTTTTCTGCCGTAAGGATTGATGGGACTACCTGCTGTAACCTTGTTTTTTCCTCAGCTGTATTCATTGTTGTATAATGCTTGTTTTATTGTAATATACCATGTGCAGCTATTATGTACATGTGAGGTGTTGTTTTGGCTAGAAAATAAAACCACATTTGCATTTACTCCTGTGAATGAATGTCTACTGTAAGGTCTGATGATAAAATGATGTGTGAATTCTACGTAAATTGTGTTTATTTTGTGAGGTGTGAATTATTGTTGGTGTAAATTGTGTTTTTTTTTTTGTGAGGTGTGAATACTGTGAGATGTGAATTGTAGTTTAGTTACTGTTGTTTTCCTTAGATGAATTCGGTACATGTTGCAGTTCATTCACATGCTTTTCACAATTTATGAATTGCTAAAACTGTCAGGTGAAAAGTAAATAAAAATAGTGGGCCAAGGAATCTTGAATAATAGAATAAGAACAATACAAATGAAAGAATACATGTCAGAATGTTGTCCATGTATGAGCTGTAAAATTAACACTTTTACAGTCTATACATGTGATAATGTACTTATGTTAAAAGCTGAAAACTTGTAAAAAAGACGTAAACAGCATTGAATTTTTCTATATAAAGAGGAATGTTTGTATAATAACTTTTAATGAACTATCTTTCTTCATAACAAACCTTTCAAATCTCAATTGCATTTTATACAAGCAAGTGGAACACTCTATTTTTGTTGGCTTTACAGGTATGGAAAAAATTATGTCGCACCAACTCTTTGATAGTTTTTTTTATTGAATGATATTTAATTATTTAAATACTTTTATTAACATTTTTTTTTGTTTACATGTAATTGAAGTTATGGATGATCCATGGTTTAATGACATATTTAATGGGGATTTCGATGGCAATTATGATAATGTAATGAACCGCATTGTAGACCACATTAATTATCCTAGTTGTGAAGGTAGTGGTGCCTCAATTATTGGTGTCGGAGATGACGGTGATGGAAACAATGCCGACAACAGTAATGATGATGATGATGACGGTGGCGATGAATTTATTTTAAGGAGGCAGTTTGATATGAAAAAATTAATTATATGCATGGCTGGAGTTATAAAAATGTATTATATTAATTATATGTATAAAGAACCATGTATGGTTTCGTACAACACAGGGATGCGTTGGTTGACTGAGGTTTTTAAGAGGTCATTGAAAACGAAGTGTTAACATCTTCAGGATGGACGCAACCACTTTGTTGAGTCTGTGCAATGAATTAGAAACACATCATGGCTTAAAACCTTTAAGAAGAATGAACGTTATTAAAAAGGTGGCAATGTTTCTATTTACAATAGCAGTTAGGGCGTCAAATAGACAAGTGCAGGAAAGATTTTAGCATTCAGGTTAAATTGTTAGTAGATGTTTTAAAGAAGTGCTTAAATCATTATGTTTGTTTACTATGGAAGTCATAAAACCAGTAGATCCAGAATTTACGAGCACACCAAGAGAAATTGCTATGAATCCAAGATTTATGCCACATTTCAAGGTAAGATTAATTTTTATTTAATTAAGTTGTTTAAATGAGTATGAAATATTTTATAAATGTTTATGATTACTTAATGTTTTTATGGCATGTAGAATTGTGTCGGTGCAATTGATGACACACATATTCGTGCCTATATATCATCTAAAAATCAAATTCCATTTATTGGAAGAAAAGGTGTACCAGCACAAAATGTCATGGCCGCTCGTAGTTTCGACATGCAATTTAGGTTTGTGTGGGCAAGATGGGAAGGCAGTGCACACGATACACGTATTTTTCTTGAGGTTATTGACAATAGCAGTATAAAATTTCCAAAACCTCCAGAAGGTTGTGATTTTGAATAAATTGAAGGTTTGGTAATTGAAGGAATATATTTTGTTTTTTTAGTTTTGTTAAAAATTACCATGTTGTTATTATTTTATAGGAAAATACTATTTGGTTGATGGTGGATATCCAAATGAGTATGGGTATTTGGTCCCTACAAAGGCAAGAGGTATCATTTCCAAGAATTTAGGCGTCGTGGACAACAAAGTGGTCGGAACGAAGTGTTTAATCGTTTATACTCATCACTATATAACGTGATCGAGCGTTCTTTTGAGGTACGGAAACAGAGGTGGAGAATTTTGCAAAACATGCCTACTTATCCATACAAAACACAAGTTGAGATTGTAGTTGCATCAATGACACTTTATAACTATATTAGAATGAGATCGCAAGATGATGCGGTTTTTTCTGAGTATGATCTCAATCCTAATTTAATTCCAGATGACTTTTTACCTGATATTGTTCCTCGCTCGGCCGTTCAAGGATCATAGAGGCCTTCACGTATGGATTTTGTACGCGATGAAATTATAAATAGTTTGATGGAACAATGAAGGAATACATTAATGTATAGTGATTTTTCATTATATATATATATGTATATGTCCTTTTAAGTAATTCTAAAATCAAACCTAAAACACAAAGCATATTAACCAAACATAAGAAATTATTTTTTTTCAACCACAGTTTTAACCAAACACAAGAAACTGTTTTTTTAACTACAATTTTAACCAAACACCGACTTTTTTAAAAATAAACCTCACAAAAAGGTACTTTTTATTAAACTGTTTTTTTTAAACCACAACCACAAAAGCAACCACAATGTCAAACACGCAAGGTTTATTTGTCAAATACATCCTTAGCCTAGGGGTTGGGCCTAAAGCCCAAGCTAAGCCATTTTGTTGGGTCGACTGAAGACCCAATTATTATTTTTATATATATATATAAGGTTGGGTTGGACCCAGCCTAGCCATGTAGGCGAAGCTAAGGGTCCAGTCCATCTTGCCCTTTACTGGAAAAAGCTAGCAGCTGTAGGACATGAATTTATTCATATTTTCCATGCAATAAAAAGGCAAAGTATAGAAGGAGGAAGATTACCTGGCTTGAGAGCATTGTTTTGCAGCCGTTGCTAGTCTACCTTAAAGTAGTGGAGATGTTAATGGATACTAGAGTGATTTATGGTTGGTATGTGAGGAGGACCACCTTTGTTATTGTTGTTGTCCACGATCGAAATGGAGAAGAGGGAGTGCAGGATGAGGCACCTTTGGAATTGGTGGTCTAGCATTCTTGTTGGCAACGTGGGTAATGGTACGACCAAGGGGGGGCGTTGGCGTTGTGTTCTTTACGGGAGTAGGAGCTGAAGTTGTAGAGGTGTTGGGCTGTTGTTGGTCATGACACAGAGAAGATGATGTTCCTGAAAGGAAAAACACTGCCAGTTGTAGAGAGAAGATTGTTACTGGAAATGCAGCTTGTTGTGATATTGGTTGGATGGTTTCTAGTTCACTTAGAGGAATTGTTGTTGGGAGACTAAAGATTGCGGTTTATCATCTTATGGAAGAAAAAAGGCTATGTTTCTTTGTTCTCGGGTTTGGGTTTTTTGGTGGTTTGGAAATAGGGGAAAAGAGTGTTGGTCTGGAAATAGTGGTTTTTGATTTTCTAGGAAAGAGGTGGAAATTCTCTCTTTTTTCCTATCTTTTTTGCCAAAGAAAGGATCTCCTATTTGTAGGAGATAAGGGAGGTTTATTGGCTCCCATTTGAAACCAAATCTCGATCATTCAACCCTATGAGATTAATCATAGCCATTGTTAAAAACCCAACAAATTGTACCTCCAAACCATGTTCATAACAACTAGTTGGGTCTGTGACTTTGGACTAGTATGGCAGCGGTTTCAGGAGCTACAAACTGATGATTATTGGGTTGGTCTTGAAGTACAATGTCAAGTGGTAAAGAGGATGTATTTTTTGTCCTATTTGGTAGAGAAAATATGCATTAAATAGCTCTGTAAAGTAGGGCTCTAACCAACCTTTTTGCTAGAAAAATGAAGAAGAAAGCGAATAATGGTGCCAAAACAGCATTATTTTGTTCTTTCTTTAAAATGGTCATTGTTCTTCTAATTTTGTTGAATTCTCTCAATTTGGATTGATTTCTCTTGATTTTCTTTCGATTAAGTCCCTGGTCATGTTGATTTTTACCCTCAATATTTGGTGCCTTTTGTAAAATGGTCCTTGGTCCCGAATGTTTTCAATTTCATCCTCAATTATCCTTTAAATTTTTAAATTCTTCAATTTTACCCCTGATTTTAGTCAATTTCAATTCTTGAATGCGCGTGCCTCTTTCAACTTGATCCTTGGTTTTGAAATTTATGATTTTACCCTTAATTAACCTTCAAACTTCTAATTTTTTCAATTTCACCCCTGTTTTCAATTGAGTTTGGACCCTAAATTCGTGTTCTTTTTACATAAAGGTCTTTGATATTGAATTTCTTCAATTTAACCCTTGATTGACTAACAAACTTTTATTTTCTTGTAATTATGTCCCTAATTTCAAACAATTAAGCTTAAAAACAATAATATGGCCTCTAAAATTTCAATTTTTTCAATTAAGTCCAAATTAAGCTTCTAGACTTAAGTTTTCACCAATTAAGTCCCTAATAAAATTACTTTGACCCATTAAAAATTTAATTAAGTCCTTGCACTTAATTATTTCTTTTAATTTGACCTAAATTAATTTTTAAATTTTAATTAAACTTTTAATTAGGCTCATGATTAAATCAAATTGGTCAATTTAACGTCTCATTAAATCCTTAAACTTAATTCTTTTTTCAAATTTATCCAATAATCATTTGATTTGACCTTATATCTGTATTATTTTTTGAACTTGGATATAATTAGGTTCCCAATCTTGTCTAAAATTCCAGCTTGGTACCCCCAAACATTTGAAACCCTCCTTAGTCTGCTCTTTCCAATTTGCCAATATTTTTTTTTCATTTTTTGTTGCTTTTCATTTTTTAAAAGAAAATGGTGATTTTGAGGGAAACCAAAAATTAAGTTATGAAAATTGTGAAGGGATTTAAGTATGAGTGTTACAATGATTCAAGGTATTGTGCAAAGAAATTATGAGTATGAAATCTCCAATTGAAAGACGTGGATGGATAAACAGAAAATATTAAAGCGATTATTTGGTACACACAAATAGTCATTTTAAAACCTACCTAGAATGCTATTAGCCATCAGAGATTCAAATCTAGGAACAATTGTCATTAGGGATCATAAAATAGTTGATGGCGATAAGGCAACATTTGGGAGAGCATTTTGGGCATTTAATGCTTTATTTAATGTGTTTCAATATTGTCATCCTCTAATTAGTATTGACGATACTCACCTTTATAGTCAGTACAAGGTGAAGTTATTGGTTGTAGTTGCTTATGATGCGAATAATAGAGCTTATCCATTGTGTTTTACTATTGTCAAAAAAGAGATGAATAATAATTGGAGTTGGTTTTTAGATTTGCTTCATTGATATGTGGTTGGTGGTCACACCGAGTTGTTTATTATATCAGATAAACATGTGGTGATTAAGAATTCTATGGCATAAATTTTTCAAGAGCCTATTGGATAACATTGAAATTGTTCACAACACTTTGTGAGTAACTTAAACACTAAGTAAAAAAATATTACCTTGAAAAATATGTTGCATATGATGTGTACAAATCCTCCTAAAGAGGAGTTTGACATTTTATGTTAGGATTTGGTGTAGATTGATGATATGATTAAAGTATGGCTAGAAGTTGAATCTAAAGAAAAATAGGCATTGTCATATAATTATGGTGGTCATTGTTATGACAATATAGTAACAAATTTGTTAAAGATTTTTAATGATGTTTAAAAAACTATCTATGACTTGCCTATATTGGTTAATGTAAACAATTTGTTTTAGTTGTAATAAATATTTTATGGAGCGCAAAGAAAAAGTTGAAGATCTTTTTAGTCGTGATGTATTGTAACCTTCAAATGTCATAGCTAAAATACTTGCTGATGGGACAACTTCAATTTGAACATAGAGGCGAGATATTTCAGTCTAAGATACCTCAAATAACTGGCGTTACACGATAAATGTGGAAAACAATTAACATCAATGAAACAACTTGTATTTATAGCAAATGACAACTGTATTATCGACTATGTTCACACTTAATTGCATATTACACTTTACAAAATGTGGACTATATGCAATTTGTTGATTATTTCTACTCTAACTTGTTGTATAAAAATGCATATAGTCATCGTTTTCAACCCTTGCATAATATACTGTTGTGGCCTATACATGGTGGTCCAAATGTATATAAATGCCCAACTAGATGGCGAACGAATAAAGGTCGAAGGAAATCCACTTGTCTACATAATGAGATGAAAGCTAGAAAGGGGCACTCATAATTATTATTATTTTTAAATTGAACAGAAAGGGGTTATAACTGAAAAACTTGTGAAACTAGATAATGTATGATATTTTTTTTGTATTTATTTTAAATTATATTACTGTCAATTATTATTTTTAATTAAACTATATGGATGCTCAATTGTATTGCAAAGGCTAATAATTTGCTGATATAGGACATCGAGAGAGATGGTTCAGACTAAAGGAGGTTCGACTACTTCTAGGAGTGCTAACAAACATGACCACTTTGTTATTAAGGTATGTCCTGATGATAGGTTTGTTTTATATATGCAAGATCAGCATTGTTCCGATGATATTTGAAGAAGCTCAGATAAATATTTTAATTAAGCATGGTAACTTATTAAAATCTTAACAATTATAATTCTTTAAATAACTAAATTGCTTGATTTTCAAGATGGTAATTGTCACAGGGTAATTTTTCACTACGCGAATAAACTCGTGTGGCAGCCTAGTCCCTCGCTAGACTCAGCCTTCCCTCGCCAATCCCACTCGTGTTTGCCTAGTAACTAAGTGTTTCCCTCACCCAAGTTAAAAGACAAGCGGAATACACAAGTAGAATAAGATAATCAAAGTGCACAACAAGCTTTATAGGAATTCTTTCCCAACCTTTATTGATCTCGTAAACAAAGGAAACTTTACACAAATCCGTATGTGTGCTATGCACAAAGATTGCATGCTACACCAAGCTAATCTCTCTAATCTCGTGCTCTACATGCATACATAACTAAGAGCTGCAGCCACTATTTATAGGCAAGCATTTACAAGGCACAACTTCCATTCCTATATTTTAGAAAGTAGTGGGACACTATCTCACCCATGTTCACCCATAAACATAATGGCCCCATTATCTACTAGGTAGTGGGTAGTTTTCCCCCCATGATCTCCCATGATCTTAGTGGGTTGAGAGCACTTCCAGCCATGCCCCCACGTTCTCCAGCATATCTCCCATGATCCCATGATCTTGGATGCCCATAACAGCCACTAACCCACGTTCTGCATGCCCATCTGGCAGCCCCATCTGCCAGCTCTTGCTGCGTCAGCTGTTGAGTCATTCGTATGCCTTGGACAGTCCTTCGTCCAAGTTTTAGATTGTGCAAAGTCAAGCCCCTGACTTGCACAAGTTGCTGCGCGCTGCCGAATTCACATCTGTGTGCAGGTTGCCAATGTCTTCGCTGCCGAATTCCTCGACAGCCCCTAATGAGTTTTCTTACCTGGCTTGGATATTCCATCGTCAAGCAAATGTTCGTCAATAATCTGCGTTGCCAATTTTTCTTTGACGAACCTACAGCCGCACAAATCTGCGCTGCCGATTTCTTTCACTGTTGGCATGGCTGCCAACACCCTTAGGCCCTGTTTCGGACAGCCTACCGAAGTGTGCACCTCGTGCATGTTTAACACTGTTACAGTAATCCTGTAACACCTTGAAAACATGCCTTGATGAAGTTGCATAAGCGTGTCAACTTATTTGTTAATTACACTAATTTTTATGAAATCAGTCAATTATATAACATACATTTTAATTATATATTAATTATAGTATTGGTTGAACGATAAAGACTCGATAGACATATCTTCCATCTACATGTTCCAAAATATCATCATATTGACTAAAAATCTTGTGATAGGTTATGGAGGGTCAATTTACAAAGATACTTCATATGATTATTTATTAAGATAATTGCCTCGAGATAG
>Ga0325402_1001968_pt1 | contig 17618 bp, 14 predicted proteins | sample PopdelMetagenome_22_FD_207212 | JGI IMG/M metagenome (GOLD analysis project Ga0325402, IMG submission 207212) | Populus deltoides microbial communities from Bellville, Georgia, United States - Xylem-PdKOR-R3 | ecosystem: Host-associated > Plants > Phyllosphere > Stem > Wood/Secondary xylem... | reverse complement strand
GTAAGCAGTTTATTTAATTCAAATCTGCTAAAAGAAAATTTTCTATAGTTTGAGGTAGTAGTTGTCAGTCAGTTTGTAGAGAATTCAATTTGATGTTGTATGCCTGCTGAACAAACCATCGAGATTATTTATCTAGTTTTTCCCCTCATTTTTTCTCTGTAGTACTTGTATCTTTGTAGAGGGATTTATTTAAGATTTGGGTTCATGTTTCTTTGCCTTTGGTGTTAGAGCCATGAACAGATTCATACTTAGATGCTAGTTAAGCTGTATCGTTTTGGCCCTGAAAGCTGGTTTCTTCTCCAATTTCACAACTGTAAAAGGCGGATGATAACCTTTTGGAAGGGCTGATCTCTCTGATTCCTCTTGCTTTCTCAACTCGTTTGCTGTTTAATTTTTTATTGGTTACCATCATGAAGACGGTGAAAACATGTCTTCTATCTCTTGTGTATCTGTTCTCAAACGCTAACATCAGAAAGAACACAGGTTCTGTGAAAGGACTCCCTTCCATGAGCTTAACTTGGCTGCTCTCTCCAAGCACAGGCGAGACCCACACTGAAATCTCAAAAACAGGCCTTAGCCTGAAAAAGAACAATTAATAAAAAATTAAGCCGTCCTGACGTTTTACGGTACGTGCGTGTACTGTAATCCCTCTAATATTTTACTATGGACTTGGTCATTAAACTTTGTTATGGACAATTTGATCCATTTGCAGTCAAATTGAAGGTCAAATGCTTTTGATTTGTTAAGGGATGAGACGACAGAGATCGAAGTGAAAAAAAGAGAGGAAGATTGATGGCATTCTCAAAATGAATGAGAAAAATTCACTTCAGCCCTTCATCTTTCTATCTTTTACATTTTTGATACCTTTAGCTTTTGAAATTTCAATTTTAGTCCAAAAATTTATTTTTCATATTTTTCAATCCCTAATTTGAGAGAGGAGAGAATTACGCGATTCTGGTGGTAAAGAAAAAATTATCGGTTAACACCGTTTTCAACCATGAAAATGTTCGATTTTGGTGTCAATAGGTTTTATTCGATAAGATTAGTTTTATTATGGTATTCTTTGCCTTTCCCGTCATCTGAGAGAATAGATTTAACATCGAGATTTTTTTTTTAAATTCAGGTTTTTAAATTGGTTTTTGGCTTTTTAAGATCATGAACGAGTTTATTGTCTAGTCATCAAAATATAGGATTGCATATAATGAGTTACCCACACCGTTTTTCTCTTAAATAAAAGATGAAAGACAGATGGTTTGCACTCTAATATTGAAAAATAAATAAAAAAGGCATGACACATGAGCTAAGCTTTTTTTTTTTTAATTAACGTGGGTGTCTGAACCAACTTGCGCACACCTCGACTAAACCTACGAGCCTTGAAATTAACGATCATATAAGTTTCTAGTGGTCATGAAAGAACTTGAACTCATGATCATTAGAAAGCAAATCTAAAACCTGACTAGTTGAGCTACTCATCAGAGTTGTGAGCTAAGCTTTTTAATGAGTTAGGTTAGTATAAATCTTATCTAATTGTATTTTTTTTTTGTTTTTGAGAAAATCACTTTCATCTTACTATAGTTAAGTTTTTTTTTTTTAAATTACAGTTTATTTATTTATTGTGTCAACTTAATTTTTAAATTAAAAAAAACCAAACTACTATCATATAATATATATAAAAAAAGTGAATAAATGACGTATCTCTCTACCTTTTCTACCCACCCAAAAATACCACCTCTTTCCCATTTCACAAGCCATAAAATCATCAAATTAGTTCTTCAATGCCTCTGTCCATGCAGCCGCCACCACCATCTTTCGAACACCAATTTCTACCCAGATGGAATAATTTTGTCGATTTGAAAACCCAAGACTCGCCAAAAATTAACCACCCTTATTTCATGTCCAAATTCATAGGGTCTGAGCAAGCAAGAATAGCTGCTAAGAATGCAACACAAAGAGCAACATATGAACCAAGGCCAGAACGGAGTGGCAAGAAGAGCTGCTCAAAATGCAACACAAAGTGCAGCAGACGAACCAAGGTCAGAACCGAGGCTTAAATCCGAGATGGGTCAACTTTAAAAAGGCATTACAACATACCCTAGGATTTTTTGCCTCTGGAATTGAAAAACCCAGACGGGTCTCCACCTCACGCTTCACAATTGTCAATGCCATAAAAAAACCCGAGATGCATTGCAAAGGACTTGAATTGAGAGAGGAGAAATTAGAGGGAAGGGTTCAGAGAGATTTTGTTGGAGGAAAAGAGAGCTGAAGAGATGTGCATGAATGCTGAAATGATAGGATAAATGATGTCAAGAGATTTAATACCAAAGTGAGGATCGAGCCAAGGGATAATTAAAATTTATATCAATTTGCTCTTTTATAAAATTATCAGAGTCTTCATTAATTACATCAGAAATTTAAGGAGTTAACCCAACTGACTTGTATTGATTTAATATGCTATGGTGTCGATTTTTAAAAATCATAACCCAGTATATTACAGCCTCAATATTTTAATTTTTTCTTTGTTCAAGAAAAAAATTAATACAACCCATGACATTGAGCAAATAGCATTTGCCGTTATCCGTGTCAGCATTTCCTTTTCCATTCACTACAGTCAATCCCACTGGATACCAAAAGTTTAATTGAACCAGGAAATGTACGATCACTTCTATGATAAATGATCAGGAATCATGAAAATCTAAGAAAAACGATCTTGCTGTGTATTTGATTGGGACATGAAATGCACAAAAGAAGAAGAAAATACTATATTAATTAGCTAGAAGCAGTGTCATTTACATAGTTAATCTCTGAATTGAAGACGTGTCTTACATGAAGAACTACGTCTAACCATACTTCCATCTACTTTTAAGGGCAGGCCACCATTCATCACCCTATAATTTCTGTGTACCTGATCAATCTTGGTGAAGTTCTTCTGCAGGTGGAGGGGCAAATCTGATGTTTACTGGCCGTGCCACCACAACAGCCTCATCTGCAAACATTGATTTGATGAATCCTGGTGTTCGTAAGGGCCGACGACCTGTCATCCGTGGATATACATCTTCAAGAAAGTAGTAAGCATGACCCGCTGTCATCCCCTGAATCAGAAAAAGTAATAATTAAACAAAGGAAATCAAGAGATTTATATGACAAAAGTAGCCAGATTAAAGGAAAATGTAATGTGACATCAAAGTCGGGAGGAGCTTTACATGACATAATATAATCCTAGAGTAGCCACACGTTCTAACGGCTCCACGACTAGATTAGAGTTCAAAAATACTTCACAACTAGATTAGTGTTAAAAAATACTCCTTGACTTTGTAAGTTTAACATGACTTGATAAACGTGGAAGCCCCTGATCCCTCACTACATCAAGCAAACAACAAGGGAAAGATGACTGAGATTCTAGTGACACAACATGCCTTGTTTCAGCAAACAGCACAAAATTATGATCAGTATTAGTGTTTCCCTTTTCTTTTCATTTTTTGGGTAATGATGGGGACAATGAGGTACTCCTAATCAGTATTCAGGTTTCTGCGAAACTTGAATGCTCGTGACAGAACATCCAGGGCATGTTGAAACAAAAACTACAATAAAGTTCCAATCAAGCAAACTTTATTGCAGTCACTAGCATACTTCCCTGGCACACATGGTCAAGAATTTGCTAACATGAATTTAATATAAAAAGCCCAAAAATGGAATTAAAAAGAATATTTAGCACAGAAAACACACCAGTAGATCCACCCAAGCACTGGCACCAACAAGGACAGAGAATCCCAAGAGAACCTGGAGGAAACAAGATTTACAAATGCATGGCAGGCAGAAGTACATGTCATCATTATGAGACAAAATTATATGACTAGGTTAAAAAAATATCACATGCAGCATCGGTAGAAGCTTACTCACCCATGGAAGGTAAGCTGCTGTGAAAGTAAAGATGCCCAAGAAACTCATGTGGATAAAAGGGTTTTGCTTGCTCCAAACATAAACCTGTATTGATGAAAAAGACAAAAAAAAACTGGTAAAGCTTGCTCAAAAAGGAGTTACTACAAAAGATATTTGAATGCAAACAAGAAGAAAGTAACTAACCATCATGAATGTCAATGAATTGCTCAGGAATATGATTTTTGCAAAAGATTCTGACAGATAGGGTATGTTTCCTCCAACTATGACAATGCTAGTCAAAACAGTGGCACCAAACAAGAGCATGTAAAAGAAATCTGCAGTCCTTCCCCTAAAAGAGTTCTCTTCAAGAAGTTTGCAATATCGAGCAAGAAAGAACATGTGGAACATAAAGTCCAAGTCTGGTATCATGAAGAAGAACATTAAGAATGACACATAGATGACAGAAATAACTCTATCACACAAGTATATCATATGCAGTCAGAACTTATAATCCAATCTTTATTGTGACCAAGGAATTTGACAAAGAGAAAAATGAAGACAGAACTTTCAACTAAAAAGCATCTCAGGATGTAAGATCTTTTATAGAGAAAAATTCATGAAGTGAAGTATAATCAACTAAGCAAACAGGCTAGATCAGACATGAATCAGCAGTTTAGTGTGGTATATTAGAAGTGCTCGATTCAATTTTAGGAATTAAAAGTAATGCCTAACACATAACAACTCAGGTTTTCTTTGTAGGAGGATAACAGCTGTATTTAATAATTCCTTTCCCTAAACTGATCCTCAGACTGGAAAACAAGAATCAATAGCATTTCAATGAAGTATCTTCTCTTGAATGCTAATTTTTGCTCAAAGAAGATAGGCAGTTAGAGCTTGGATATCAGATGCTGTAAGAGGTGCAAATGTCATAAATTTCACCAGGAAAAACACGGCCATGCTTACAATGACCTTGTTCAACCAAAGTTTACAATAACTCTTCTATTCACAATACATCTACATCTTTGTTTATAGATATGTAGATATGAAAATCCAAATTCACAGCATTCTTATAATAGCGAAGCAAAGTGAAAGCAAATATTTCTCTACACCTAGGAACCTGTTCACAGATTGTCAATGGAGCTAGACAAAGCTAGAAAGCCTCCCATATTCACAGCGCACACGAATGACTCAACACATACAATAGAGTTGACAGCTTCCATAAATTTATGATACGGTAAACACCATTGAACTCAGATGAAAACTCACCCATTTTACGGAAGTAAAGGAAATTAGTGACGAGGCGCCAGAACTCATAATTCTTCATCACAAGTCTGGGGTTCAAGTAAAGGTTAGACGGAGATATTATCTGCACAAAACAATCAAACCAAAAGTAAATAAATCAGTCCCTTCACCTTTACAAAACCATCGAAATCACAAATGTCAGGATAAAAATAAACCCAGAATGAACCAATCTAACTCCCTAAGCCTAGTCGTTGATGTGGATAACAAAAGCAACAGCTAAAACAACCTACAATAATCCAAACTAATTATTTTAACATCCTTCAAAAATTAAGAATAAAAAATAACACACAATATTCACATTGAAAATCAAAAGGGAAAAGCTACTAATCACAAAATTGAAAGAAACCCAGTTGAAATCATTCAAAAACAATAAAACCCATCAACAAAAATTAAAAGGAATAACTCAAAAAATGTTTAATTTTTGCAAAAACACAAAACCCACATTGAAAATCAAAGAAAAAAAAAACAAGAAGAAAGCTACCATTCAGGAAATTAAAACAAACCCATTTGAAATTATAAAAAAAACAAGAAAACCCATTTTATCAGGACCAAAACTAACAAATAAAAAAAACCATTTATTAAACAAAAACCAAAACATAAAAAAATGAAAAAGTGAGAGAAAGTAGGCATACATCAAGAGAGCAACCAATGGTGGTAACAACAGCAGCAGTGACATAAGAGCGAGTGATTATTGGCATCTGCTGATACCAATCCTCCACTGCTTGAGCCATAATACTTTTATAATAATACCAATTAATAATCAATAATTATACAAGTAACCTCTAAGATTATCTTATTATATGATGTTTCAGCTGAAGATTTTTGAGACCCAGATGAGAAATAACGATTTTCTAATGACTAAGTTGGTTTTGAAGATCGATTATTGAGAGTATTTTCGATTTCTGAAAAAACCAAAGAAGAGGTGAAAACTACAATATTGGGAGAGAGAGGGTGGCTATAATAATGTATCTAGATGAAGTTCGTTGCTTGATTGATGTGACTCTCATAGGACAATTAGAAAGCGAGTGGCTTTCACGACCCAATTAAAGTGTTTTCTTATTTTTTTTTTTGAGTTTATGAAATTTTGGTAGGGTTTTTTTTATAAAAAAATCGATGGATCACTCAAAGGATTTTATTATCCTCATCCACCGTAACAGGGAAATGGGATTTAATCATAGTAAATAACATTTAATTTTTAACTTAATCCTCATAATCCAAAATTAAAAAATATTTGATGTTAAAAAAAATCATATTAGGAGGCTTAAAAATTAAAATGAAGTGTTCTTATCATAAATTGCATATAATATTTTGAAAATACGAGGATGATGAGAATGATAATAATAATTTAAATTTATTTGGTATGTGATTGTGTTGTGTTTTTTTTAATATTTTTTTTATATTTTAAATTGTTTTGATGAATTGATATAAAAATAAAATTTTAAAAATAAAAAAAATATTATTTTAATGTATTTTTAAACTAAAAATATTTTAAAAAATAATTTTTATTACCTCCAAGTTAATATGTTATTTTTCATGCAAATAGAGATATTGATATAGCATCTCAATACATTAATACACACACACTGACATATGTCTTGTTGAAACCATAAGATTATTGGACTTTTGCATGCTAAATATTGAGTTTTAATTTATATAAACATTAAAACATCATTATTTAGATCACAACTCATCTAGTTTTTTTTTAATTGAATACCATCAACCATCTTGTTATTTCCAACATATAATAAGTAAAAATCTACAAACAATTTAAGCATAAGACTCAAACATATAATAATATGTTGATCTCGAACTTATCCTAAACCTGTCCTGAGTTGAGTTTAATTTCAAATTAATTTAAAGATTTCAATTGACATGGCTAAACTAATGACATTTGGCCAGATCAAATCTAAGGTTTTTATTTTTATTTTAAAAAATTATGTCGTTTCGTGACAGGGTAAGGTTGACGACTATGGAGGCTCTAGGCTTGATACGAGGACAGGTGCACTCTTCTTGCGACAACATGCAGATATTTCTAAGTAACTTTGAGGACATTGTAATACCCTTTTCACTGATTTTGGTACAAGATTCATTGATCCTTGAGAGGATTCCTCCATATCCCTATCTATCTACCGTCTGGATTCAGCTGGATATTACCGAGAATGTTTTTGTCTTCACTGGCTTTAGATCAGGTCATCAGAGTGTTTGCATCAACCCTTCTTTTGTCCTAGACAGTGTTGCCATCGCCACTTGCTACAGAGACAACCCTCTTCCTGAAAAAGCCAGAAGTGATCACATATTCAATCACCATCTGCTTGTAATGTCATCATAACTTAGCCTGATGTTTCTACCATATCAGTCCAGGAGATTAACATCCGTTCTGTAGATTGATCCCTCAAAAGTATGAGTTTTGTCCACAGAAACTTGGGTGGCAACAGAAGCTTGAACAAAATACACAAAGTAGATGACAAGAATTTCCATTATTACATCTTGATTTAACAAGATCTTTTTTTTTTCTTGTTCCATCACAACTTCTCTATATCAAATAATTTACATGCTGACATATTCATCAGCAGAACGATTTCCATTTTCCACTGCTTCACAAGCTGATATCTCCCCAAACTCACAGCATTGTCAATCGCAACTGTTGGAGAAACCACAGCTCATGTATACCATAGGGGCACATCGATATGACTTTGAAAAGGCCCTGATTAACCTTTTTCTTTTCATCTGCAACCATGGAATGATGGCCCTGAATATCATCTGTATCTCTTGAAAAGCTTCAAATGCCAGCACCAGCTTGGTAACTCAAATTCAAGGTCATTCCTCGACTTTCAGGTTAGAGCAGGGAAAACAAAAACTATGATTTCCTTGCAAGCAATGCAGGTCTATTCCTTGTGTATTTTGCTCCATATGCAGCAGTAGAAGCCACCGTTGTGCCAGCCACTAACCAACTGCATCAAATTGTGGCGAACAATAGGTCATGTATGACAATTTATTGCAGTAGTTGAGCAGAGCAATACATGGGATGAAATTAAAAGTTGACTGGATTACCTCAAGTATGTTATGTATGGTAGAGTTTCCTGGGTTCCAAACTCCGGTTGAATGAGAGCTGCAGCAACTAAAACCAACTGGAAAACTGTATTAACCTGTCAATAACCAGGACTCCTTAGTGGACACAAAGGTTTTAACCAAAATGAAATCAATTAAATGCTCAAAAAATAAAAACATCCAGATTTTTTCTTCTTCTTCTTGACCAAGAAGAATGTTCAATTCCGGAAAAAAAATAGCTGCTAATGCTTGTTAACATCATTATTAGAACAGATTTTAAGTAGAAAGTATTTTGGCATAATTGAAAGGTAATTATCATAGCATGCAGCGCTTTCCACCCTCTACTGCCACCAGTTTCCTTCAGGCTTTCAAGATCTTCACACATTTCCAATAACGCATCTACTCTAGGTTTGTTAAATTCATACAGGGCAATAGCATAGTGAGACTTCATTCTTTACCATACCTTTTGCTTCAAAATGTTCCTCGTTTCAATGATTCAATGCAAAAATCACCATATCATCAAAAAAATACACAAAGGATTTCTCCAATCACCCACACTCAGTGTTCAAATAAAATCATCTTATGGCTTTAAAAATAAAAAATAATGGATCAAAGAAACTTATATTTAAACCACATTGCAGGTGCCATAACTAATCAAATTGAAAATTACAAACCATACCTTGCTTATGAAGAGAGGCTCAACCTTCTCTGGGCGGGTCCCATCAAGATTGAAGAAGTCATACCAACTAGTCCACTAGAAGAAGAAATTAGAAAATATCAAGAAAAATTTTAGGCCAAGGAGTAAATAACCAGATTAAAGCAAAAAATAATACAAAAAGGGACAAATGACAAGTCATTCAACCAACCTTCCAACCCAAGCTACTAGCTCTATGATAAACTGCTCCACAGACAAGTGCAACATCTCGCAACACTACCAGTCCGACAAGTCCAGCTTCACAAAGGCATAGAGTATAACATAAGTTGTACAGCCATACATCGGCCACATTTACTATCTATCTGCATATAAATTCCAAGTTCTACAAAATATGGTTAAAATTAAGACAACTTACGGTGTAGAAGATCCATATGTACCATTGCCAATGCAACAGATCCGATAAGAACCTATGTTAAGTGACGAAATAAGTTTAACAAAATTAGCCCCTATCAGATTATAATAAACTCCAACTACAACCCGTGACTAGCTATCAACAATCAACACCAAAGCTTTGAAGAAGATGAAGCATTCACTCTACCTTATCAGCAAGAGGATCAAGATAGGAACCCACAACAGAATCAATTCTCATCTTCCTAGCGACATACCCATCTAGCTACAGGTTTTAAGAAAGAGCAACATATTAATTTTTCAGATTTTTATTTTGAAAAAAAAAAATGCAAAACGATTTGTCATGATAATATTACCCAGTCACTTGCACCAGCAATAGCCAACGCCACAAATGCAGAAGAATACATTTCATTTGTAATCATCCTGCATTAAAACCATTAATTAATCACCCCTCTAATCCAGATCATAACAAACAAAATGCATAATCATGAAATAACAAAACATCCACACAACAGAAACACTGAGAATTGAAATCCAAACATAAAAAACAGTTACCAGGTTACATAAAAGACGCTCATCCGGATCATTTAACATTAGCACTCATTTCCCAATATAATACTAATAAAATTTACTTCTTCTGCATTAAACAAACAATTTTGTATTCATAATTGTTAACAAGCTGTAACTCCCAACTTTGAATACATAATTAGAATGAAAGATCATTCTTTTAAATTTATCACAACTAAAAATATACAAATTAATAATAAAAAAAGCACATTTTTTGCATTGACATAAATTAATCAGTCAAAAAAACCCTCAAAATTTAATAAAAATTTAACCACAGTGACATCACTCAAAAAAATTCAAAATTGAAGATAATCCCAACCTTTCCCATTCACTTCTCTCATTTTCTCAGTAACCAAACAGACCATAAACATAGTGTGTGCGTGTGTATAATTGAAGAAATTTAAAAATTAGAAAAATACCATCCAATTAAAGGCCCAGAGACCAAACGGCTAATAGAGATAAAATTAGGCAAATTAACAAAACTCTCCAAAATCCCATCTTTATCACCACCGTCATCCACTTCCTCCTTCACCAGGTCAACCCGATTCGACAACACGCCTTGACCCACATAAACCGATCCGACCCGACTTTTTAACAAATGCAAATTAAAGGCCTCGACTTTCCTCAAAACAATAGCGTTTCCTCGTAGATAAAGCGGTGCCGAAGACTGCAAAAGCTTCCACGGAGGAGAAGAGAGAAAGAGAGGGCCTTGAAACGGTGCGTTTAGGAAAATCCATTTAGAGAGGAATCGATTAGGAGGAGGAGAAGAAGAAGAAGGGTAGTAGCAGTAGTAGTAATGTAAAGGAGCTAATGGTGATTGGATTATAGTGGAATTTGTTGTAAAGAAAGATCTGGATTTGTTTGAATTGGGGATTTTTGAAATTAGGGTTTTTATGGATCTGTAAATCGTCATTGATTGCAATTTATTTTGAAATTAGGGTTTTTTTTTCCTGCTGGGGTTTTAGGGGTGAAGGTGACGGGACACGTGTTAGTTTCGGGGGTATGAGTGGACACGTGTGTGGGTTTGAGGTCCTGCGCGTGGAAAGTTTAGTGGGCTTTGGGAGAGATTAAGGAAAGGAATTGGGTAGGCTTCAACTAGGGCCATGGTGTTATTTTCTTTTTTATTAATTCAAGATTTAAAATTTAAAGGTTTCTTAAAATTTTGTTGGTTATGCTATTATTTTTTATGAATATTTTAAATTATTTTATATACCAATAAAAAAATATATTTATTTTAAATTTTTTATGTATATATATTTATATTAATTTATCTTTTTGTGAAAAAAATAATTTATAATCATAATTATACAAAACAATTGTAAGTTGTGAAATAAAATAATGGAGAATAAAAATACTCGAGATTTGCCCACATGGTATACATTAAAAAATTTATTCAAAATTTAATAAATAAAAATTCATTCCATCTTAAATTTATCTTCATAAATAGATTTTATTGATTCATCATTACTAAAATGATTCATCATCTTATTTTATATTATCTAGAAAATATTTTTAATTTTAACAAAAATAAACCTAGCAGAAAATAATTTAAAGATAAAAAAGATAAAAATTTTCCTAAAAAGTTTTTAAACACAAGAATCCTGATTAAATTCTTATTATTAAATTTTTTATCTCAATAATCAAAATCCAATATTACAAAATGTCTTAAAAGAAACTAAAAAATTAATTATAAAATTATAAAATAAAATAAAAAATTAACTAGTAAAATATATCAAATCCCGAACAATAACTTTTAAGTCTAATTTAAACTTCACTAATTTTAAATAGCTATAAAAATTTAACTTTATAAAAAATAAAGCTTTTAAAATTTTATAATAAAATTTTAACTTGATTAAAATTAAAGTTTTACAATATTATCATCAAAATCTCATGAATCAAATTTATCAACTACAAAGAACAATTTTGCGCGGGGAAAAAAAACACTATACATGATCAGTCTCTATATATGGTCAGTCTATTGTATAACCGATAAACTTGATAAAAAAGGGAATATCTATTTATATATGCAACTCAGGGGCAACCAACAAATAATCATCCAGTCAAATAAATCCTGAACAAGGTCATAGAGGTGGCTTGATCAGCATTATCTTAGCCATGGATAATACTGATTATAGGAGATAATTGTTGAAAAGATAGTTTAAGCAGCTGTTTTTACTAAACAACGATGGAATCAAAGAGATAAACAACTAGAAACCAGGCGACTAGCAATTTTCATCAGCATCCAAATGTGATCCTGGTGATATATATATATATATATATATATATGTAAGCAGCTTTTATGGTAGGATTAAATCCTACTTTCAACAAGGGAATTTGGAAATAAAATTGGATTTGTAGAGCTTATACAAAAGGGTTTTGCAAATTAGTAAGAGGAGAGGGAAGAAAATGAAAATTTTTCCATGTTGTAGATCGGAAAGGGAGGAAGCTCCTGTAGATAGCACTTCATGCACGGACAAGGAATCTGCCAAACATGGCAGAGCATTGTCTTTCCGGAAGAACATGTCATGGAAAATAGGTTTGTAATAAAATTTTTTTTCTAGTTTGTGGTTTTGGTAAGATATAGAAGGCTATCATCTTAGCCATGTTATCTATCAATGTTGTTGCAGGCAGCAGCAAAAGGAAGAATAATTTAAAGGTTTTCACATACCATGAACTATCTGTTGAAACTAATGACTTCAATCCTTCCTGCTCCGTCGGAGAAGGTGGGTTCGGAAGGGTTTACAAAGGATTCATTGAGAGCATTGATAGTTAAGTCTTCTTAGAGAATAATATAAATTATAAAAACCTCACTTAACAATTTAAATTTTTGAGTTGAAGTAGTTCTTTGACAAATCTTATGCTTTCAGCACGCGTGTGCATGCGTTTTCGTCATCCTAAATCATCTTGTGATGCATTCTTTTGTTTCATTCTTTTCTTCTTTTTTCAGCATGTTGCTGTTAAGCAGCTTGACAGGAATGGAAGGCAAGGAAACAAGGAATTCTTTTCAGAGGTTAATACATTAAGTATGGTTCAATATCCAAATCTTGTCAAAATGATTGGCTACTGTGTAGATGGTGATCAAAGACTCTTAGTTTACGAATTCATTCCCAATGAAAGTTTGGAGACTCACCTTCTTGGTATGCCCACATAAATTCTTGTTTCCTAGACAATAAGTTTACAAAGTTTCGAGTCTTTAAATATCATGTAGCAGTTCAAGAACTGACTTGATTTAGGGTTAGGTACAAAGTTTTGCTATCTACATTGTCTCTATAAAGATTTTGTGTTTAGTGTGCTAATATTTTCTGCTTTCCAGATTTACCTCCAGGAAGAAAACCTTTGGACTGGACTTCTAGGATGAAAATAGCAACAGGAGCAGCACAAGGATTGGAACATTTGCACGATACGGCGGATCCTCAAATCATTTATCGAGATTTCAAAGCATCAAACATATTGTTAGACGGAAATTTCAATGCGAAACTCTCTGATTTTGGATTTGCTAAGTTGGGTCCGACAGGAGGAAAGGATCATGTGTCTACAAGGGTGATGGGTACATATGGGTACTGTGCTCCTGAATATCAATTAACAGGTCAGCTGACAACAAAGTCTGATGTCTACAGTTTTGGTGTTTTTTTTTTCTGGAGACAATTTCTGGGAAGAGAGTCATTGACATGTCAAGACCAACCGAGGAGCAGAACCTAGTGCTTTGGGTATGTTCATGATGTTTTTTTCTTCAAGGAATTTGTTAGGATTATAACCTCAAGAGTAAATGGGAGTGCAGCCCTTAAGATTGATTCTCATTTCCATATTTCAGGCAGGACCACTGTCCAAGGACAGAAGTAAATTTACAGCCATGGCGGATCCATTGCTAGAAGGAAAATACCAGCAAAAGAGTCTATATCAAGCTCTAGCAATTGCAGCAATGTGTCTCCAAGAGGAAGCTGACACCAGACCTTTGATGACTGATGTTGTAACTGCACTTGAGTTTCTTGCGGGGCCAATTGAGTAGGAAAAAGCTACATTGTCATCAACAGAAAGTATCCATCATGTCAACTCTGTAACAGAAGGAAATGTGAAGCAATAGTTAGAACCTCAAGTAACACTCCAATTTGCCTAACATAATATATATTATGTTAGGCAAATTGACAAAGATTGAAAGAAATGGCCATTTATTACAGGAAGGAAAGAAGATGGCAGCAGTTTTTGGCAGAAAAGCCATTTGACAATGAAAGCTGCTGGAGGAAAAACTCATATAGGTTTGGCTATAAAGCTCATGACATGGCTTGTATTGGTGGTTTCAGATGTGTTCAATTTAGTCCCTATGGTTGATGATGGAAAATAACTAATGAAATGAACAATGTTTTCTAATTTTCCATAGGGGAATGAAAATTGGAGTTGGAAAATGTAAAACATTTTCTATCACTGAACGCACTCTCAAGGTTTCCTGTAGAAACCAAAAGCTCCTCCTAGAATTCCTGGTGTATGAGAATGTGTATATTGCCCTGTAACTATAATTTGCATCCCACATTGTTACTGTATTTCATAGATTTGTAAAGATATATGGAATCTATTTACGAATGATTGGCCTGGGTTGACCCCACGATCCAACGATCCAGGCCTTTTTCTCTGTCAGACTCCAGGTCGGATCTGACAGCTATGGTAAGAACTATGACACGGTGGCATGGCATTCGACATATCAGGAATGATATTTGCTAACCTTCCAATCTGGTAGTCAACATCTAATGCACTACAGATGCACTAAAACCTTACAGAAGTTAACCTATCAATATCGTATCGCTGCTCCATGAATATATATATATATATGGATGAAGCATGCAGGTTGAAAGCATTAGCAGCTCCATGAATAGTAACACAATCCTAATTATGAACAACATTCCTTTAAATGTAAGCCTGATAGATAACTACCAGCTTAGAGAGGTCAGAAAGCATGGCAGTTCTACTGCATATCCTTCAAATCATCCTTCAGGATTCTATGACTGAACCCAGGAATCCTAGTGAGACTATTACTGTCAGCAACTTCCACAGCTAGACAGATATTTGGAAAGAATCTGCTGCTGCCAGTTCCCTTTTCATAGTTAAAGACTAGAAAAACAACCCTCTTCTAGTTTATAAAACTCCAATAGGTCATGGATTTTTGAAAAATTATTGTAAGAACTCGGATCATTATGAGTCCATGCTTACAAAATGATGGGTCCTATAATCATTTTAAGGTGGATCCTATTTAATTTATATGTGTGGATTCACCATGAGACGACTGGAAAGTACCCAATATTTTCTTGTAGTAATTGTCAATGGAATCTTATTCTCTGGACAATGAATTAGTTATAAAACATGGTATTGTCCATGACCCAACCTAAAGCTTGAGTTATGGATTAGATGACAATAACCCAAGTTAATCCAGGTTAATTAAAAAAATATCATTTCAAGATATTTTTTTCAAAAAATAGGTTAACACAACCTCATTTTGAATTGTTTTTTTTAAAATGAAGTCGAGTCTCCCTAGGTTTTAACCAAGACGAACATGTTTGATTGAATAAACTCCCATCCAATTCAACATAAAACCCAACCCAAGCCAGGTCCCGAGTCAGCAGCTTGCCAGGTTGACCCTCGCCAGGGTGAGTTTAATAATTAAAAAAAAGTGGTTTATGAACAGGTTCCCATGGTGGTGCCCTGTCAGCATTTATCTTAAGCCATGAGCAAGTACTAATTATAGGAGGGAGTAGGTTAACAGTTAGCTAAGAAGAAACCAAGAAAACCAATTACTAGTTGGAAGCAAGAGGCTGACAACTAGACTAACAAACAATTTCAGAATCCAATGGTTCTGGTGTTAAATTTTACAGTAAAAGCTAACAATGCTGTTACCAAAAGAACTCAATTCCTATCTAGTTTAATGGATACATAAATAGCTTTCCATGATGGGATTGAATCCTCTTACCTCCAACAAGGTACATAGCAATACACAAAAGGGTTAGCAACTTGGCAGGAGGAGAGGGAAGGAAATGAGTCTCTTCTCTTGTTGCAGAATGGAAAAAAATAATTCTTTCAAGGGAAGCAGATCTTCATGGAACAGCAAGGGTTATAGAAAACAAGGCAAAACATTGTCAATTGTCGGGAACATGTCTTATAAAATAAGTCTGTCAATGGAATAAAAAGTTTTCAAGTCTGAGATTTTGGTAATATATAAATGCTAATCATTTCATCAGGTTATCAATGTTGCAGCCTCCAGCAAAAGGAAGAATATTAATCAGGTTTTCACATTTCGTGAACTAGCTGTTGCAACTAGCAATTTCAGTCATCATTGTCTAGTGGGAGAAGGTGGATTTGGAAGGGTGTATAAAGGATACATTGAGAGCATTGATCAAGTCAGTCTTGTGTATTTTAAGGATATGCATGCCTATGTTTTATCCTAGATCATCTTGTAATGAAATTCTTTTGTTTCGTTCTTCTTCTTCTTCTTCTTCTTTTTCTTCAGATTGTTGCTGTTAAGAAGCTTGACAGGAAAGGATTGCAAGGAAATAGAGAATTCTTTTCTGAGGTCCTTACGTTAAGCATGGTTAAACATCTGAATCTTGTCAAACTGATTGGCTATTGTGCAGATGGTGATCAAAAACTCTTAGTTTATGAATTCATGGCCAATGGATCTTTGGAAAATCACCTTCTTGGTATGCCCACAAGAATTTTTATATCCTAGGCTAGAAGTTTTACAAAATTCTTTTCTGTTTACATGTCATGTGGCAGCTCAAGCACTGCCTTTATTTAACTTAGGTTTGAAGTTTTTCTATCTAAATTGTCCCAGTAGATTCTGTACTCATGGTGCTAACATCTTCTGCTTTCCAGATTTACCTTCAGGAAAAGATCCTTTGGACTGGAATACTAGGATGAAAATAGCATCAGGAGCAGCCCAAGGACTGGAATATTTGCACGGCGTTGCCGATCCTCAAATCATCTATCGGGATTTCAAAGCTTCAAATATATTATTAGATGAAGATTTCAATCCAAAGCTGTCTGATTTTGGACTTGCCAAGTTGGGACCAACAGGAGGGAAGGATCATGTGTCTACAAGGGTGATGGGTACATATGGCTACTGTGCTCCTGAATATCAAATGACAGGTCAGCTGACAACAAGGTCGGATGTGTATAGTTTCGGTGTTGTTCTTCTGGAGATAATTTCAGGAAGGAGAGTTATTGATAAGTCAAGACCAACAGAAGAGCAGAACCTAATTCATTGGGTATGTTGATGATTTTTTTGCAATCAAGTTGTCAGGATTATATCTTTCCTTTCTGCCAGGGTTGTAGCATAGAACACAAGCTGCAAATTTTGAGGTTTTAAGAGTAATTGGGAGTGCAGACTGCAGACCTTTTGATATTGATTCACATTTCCATATTGTAGGCAGCGCCGCTGTTGAAGGACAGAAGTAAATTTACAGCAATGGCAGATCCATTACTAGAAGGAAACTACCCAAAAAAGAGTCTATATAAGGCTCTTGCAATAGCAGCCATGTGTGTCCATGAAGAAGCTGAAGCCCGACCTTTGATGGCTGATGTCGTAACCGCACTTGAATTTCTTACCAAACCAACTGAGGAGAAAAAAGCTACAATGGCATCAACAGAAAGCATCCATTACGTCGACTCTGTGAAAGGAGGAAATGCCAAGGAAGAGCTAGAAGCTTAGTTGTTTTGCAGAAACCAAAAGCTACTTCTACGGTTTCAATATCAATATCAATATCAATATCAATATCAATAT
>Ga0325402_1001964_pt1 | contig 17628 bp, 15 predicted proteins | sample PopdelMetagenome_22_FD_207212 | JGI IMG/M metagenome (GOLD analysis project Ga0325402, IMG submission 207212) | Populus deltoides microbial communities from Bellville, Georgia, United States - Xylem-PdKOR-R3 | ecosystem: Host-associated > Plants > Phyllosphere > Stem > Wood/Secondary xylem... | reverse complement strand
TTTGATCCATGAAAGACAAAGAAAAATAATCTTTGCTAGTCATTAAATTAAGTTTCATATAGTCAATGCACATGCGCCAACCAGTAATAGTCCTAGTTGGAATTAACTCATTTTTCTCATTTGTTATCACAGTGACTTCAGACTTTTTAGATGCAACTTGGGTAGGACTTACCCATTTACTATTAGAAATAAGATAAATGATTCCATTATCTAGAAGCTTAATGACTTCAGTTTTCACTACTTCTTTCATATTAGAATTAAGCCTTCGTTGCATTTCTCTAGAGGATCTAGCATTTTTCTCTAAATAAATTCTCTGTGTGCAAATCAAAGGACTAATTCCTTTTATGTCAGCTATGGTCCATCCTAATGCATTTTTGTGCATTTTCATAGTTTGTAATAACTTACCTTCTTGATGTGCATTAAGTTTGGAAGAAATTATTATTGGAAAAGTTTCATTTTCTTCTAAAAATGAGTATTTGAGATTGAATGGTAACGACTTCAAGTCAGGTTTTGGTGGTTGAACACTTAAAGGTATGGACTCAATTGATCATGGTGGCAATTCCTCAATTTTTGGTCTCCAATTACTTGCCTTTGATTCTTCCTGAAAATAGACCATTTGCAAATCATTAGATTCATCAATCTCAGTTTCACTGAAAGTGGTTTGAAATTGATCATGAACTAATGTTTCAATAAAGTTCACTTCCTGTAAATCATTATCATCTCCAGGTTGCTTGTAAATGTTGAAAATATTCATCTCCAATGTCATGTTTTCAAAAGATAGCTTCATTAGTCCATTTCTACAATTAATTAGTGCATTAGAAGTTGTAAGAAATGGACGTCCTAAAATAACAGGAATTAAATTACATGCTTCAACAGGTTGTGTATCCAAGACAATAAAATCCACAGGATAAATGAATTTATCAACTTGTACTAACACATCTTCAATTATTTCTCTAGGCACTTTTACAGATTTATCAGCAAGTAAAAAAGTTACAGAAGTTGGTTTTAACTCACCTAGATTGAGACTTTGAAAAACTGAATATGGAAGTAAATTCACACTAGTTCCAAGATCAAGTAAAGCTTTTTCAATTTTATGTTCTCCAATAAAGCATGAAATTGTAGGACAACCAAGGTCTTTATAATTCAAAGCATTATTGTTGTGAAGAATGGCACTTACTTGTTCGGCTAAAAAGGCTTTCTTTTTCACATTCAGTTTTATCTTCACAGTGCACAGATCTTTCAAAAATTTAGCATAAGAAGGTACATGTTTAATAGCATCCAACAAAGGTATATTAATCCTTACCTACTTGAAAGTTTCAAAGATTTCAGAATTGTGATTGAATTTCCTTTGTTTGGTCATGGTGTGAGGAAATGGAAGTGTTGGCGGGGAATCAGTCTTTTCTTTGCAATGTTCAGATTCAACCCCTTCCTTACCCTCATAGATTAACTCATCATCTTTCTCACAAGGTTCAAGAGTGGGTTTTTCAATAACCTTACCACTGCGAAGAGTGATGACTGATTTGACTTAATCCATGTGTTGGCTTTCGGAACTACTTGCATTTGCATTGTATTGCCCCTTGGGATGTTGCTGTGGTAGAGATGGAAACTTACCTTTCTCTTGAAAACTAAAAGCAGATGTGAATTTTGTAAGAGCATCTTTTAGATCTGTCATGGTTTGAGCATTTTGAGTGTTGATTGTCTCCTACATTTCAATGAATGCATGCAATGTTTCCTCAAGATTTCTTCTAGGAGGTGGAGCATAAGGAGGTGCATATCCATTAGAATTTTGGAAATTATAGTGTGCTTAAAATGGTGGCTGTGAAGTTTGTGCATTATTGTTATCACTCTTTCAACTGAAATTTTGGTAATTTCTCTAACTAGGGTTGTATGTTCGCGAGTATGGGTTATGATTGGGCCTTTGGAAACTGTTTAAAGCATGGGCTTGTTCATGGAGGCATTCCTTGAAAGAAGGCAAAGTTGGACAGTCATTGGTAGAGAGTTCATTGGTTTCACAGATTTTAAGTGACCATTTTTTTTCAATTCTAGTGCCTCGACCTTTCTAGCTAAAGATGCAAACTTGGCTTGGAGGTCATGATCTTTCCTAAGGTTGTACATTCCTCCACTAGATGTATGAGATTGAGTTTTACTTGGTGCCTCATAAGTGCCTGTAGTGTCCCAATTTTGAGCATTTTCAGCTAGCAAGTCTAAGTACTCTATTGCTTCTTTATCTTTAAAAGTTCCATTGCACATCAATTCCACCATTTGTCTATCTTTAATTGTTAACTCTTCATAAAAATATGAAACCAATCTCCATGTTTCAAAACCATAATAAGGAAAAGTATTAAGCAAGTCTTGATACCTATCCCAACATTGATAAAATGTTTCTCCTGGTTTTTGACTGAGAGTGGTGATTTGTCTTTTGAAAGAGTTTGTTCTGTGAGATGGAAAAAACTTCTTTAAAAATTGTTGTTGCATTTCATCCCAAGAACGAATGGATCCTGACCTAAGATTTTGTAGCCATCTTTTAGCTTTATCTTTTAATGAAAAAGGAAAAAGCTTTAATCTGATGGTGTTCATGCTATAATTTAAGTCATTATAAGTGTTACAAGCATCTTCAAATTCTCTCAAATGCAAGTATGGATTTTCTAGATCTAAACTATGAAAAGAAGGTAAAAGTTGAATAATGCCTAGCTTAAAATTAAAATGAGATGCATCAGGGGGGAAAACTATGCATGATGGTGCACTTGTTTTTGTAGGATTCATGTGGTCTCTAAGTGTTCTAACTTAATTATTCTCATTATGAAGCGACTGGTTATCTTCTTCGGCCATATTTTCTGAAAATAATAAAGATACCCTACAAAGTCTACCATGTAATGTACATGACCAAACTCTCATGCACGTGTAGGAAGAGAATAATTAAGACGAAAACAAAACAAAATGAAAAAAAACAAAAGAAACAAAGTTAGATATAAGAAAAGTGAAAAGAGAAAATAAAATAAATATTATAATTTATACAGGAATTTACCTCCCCGACAATGGTGCCAAACACTAGACACGATCAAAGAGTTGATGTCTTCTCCCAAATGCAGAAGTGTCGAAGTAATAAATAACTCGGCAAGACCGGGGTTGAACCACAGGGAGGTTAACTGTATAAATTACAAATAAAGAAATAGATAATAATAGAAAAGGAGTTGAAGAGAGCTTTGAGAAGTGATGTTGATGTAAGGATTTAAATAAATATAAAACAATTGTCAAGGTTAGAGGATCCACTAATGGTATTTCAAATAAGTATGGTATAAAGTCTTTTTATTACTCAATTGGAAATCACACACAAAAGAGGTTCCAATTGGATTATAAATTATTAACATGATTACATTAGTTATCTTATTCGAATAATGCTAATTCTTGTAAATGTTGTCAGGTATTTTCTGATGATAACTTATGTTAACAACAAATGAAGTTCCTTTCATAACACAGGTGTCGATTATACCATACAGTTGGGCTATGAAAGTGCCAAATATTTGTTGTACAAAGGGTTATACCACATAAATCTAAATTAACCATTTAATAAGCAAAGTATTAAGAGTGAAGAAGATAACAAATACAAAACATGTTAGTATCAAACATTAAAGTCCATGTTGAGTTTATACTATACTTATTCTTACACCATTAGTGTAGCCTTTTCACCTTGACATAATAAACTTAGTTGAACATTATGAAGAAGAGAAACATAAATAAACAAGAGGAGAACATGATTATATAAGTATAATAAAGGAAATGAAAGGTATAAACAAGAGATTAATGAAAGCAAAACTTAAGCGTTACAAAAATATAAAGAGATAGAGCAAGAACATGATCTTAATCTGAAAACCAAGATGCCTAAATGCATGGCAAATGCCTTCTTTTATAGGCTAAAATTTGAAACTATTGATTTGATTACTAATTGCTGAGTGGGTGGCCACATCTTGACTTGGTGACAATCCTTATCTTCTTGTCTGAACAAAACGTCATTGCTAACATCAGAATTTGAACAGATAGTTCCATGAAAGTTTTGAAAAATTATCTCAGCTTTTCAACAAAACAAGAATCGGCGTATTTGGACTTTTAGAACTCGAAATATGGGTTGAACATTGAACAGTGTCTAGGCTCCAGGACAGATTCCGACTTCTCCCTTGTTGCTACTATTTAAACTCGAAAATGACACTTTTAAATCTTGGACTTTCATGAAAGTTTTTCCATCATATAAACCAGACCTAAATCTAAGTTCTACAACTCCAGTTATGATCCAATAACTGAATAGTGTTCCAGTTTGGACTGAACCATCATCTCTTTTCTAAGTTTAGCCCTCTCTTTGTCTTCTTAATTTTAGTAATTAAACTCATTAATCAATCTTTTGATTTATGTGATAGGCCTGCATTTAAAATGAACATTTACCATAAATTAAAGGTATCTTATATTAGCAGACTTGTTATTATAAAACATGCTTTAATTAAGGAGTTATTGATACTTCAAGTGCAAAATGATGAAATAAAACCTTGATAAAAATGCACTTTTAAGTACTAATCAGTTACATATGAAAACACTCAGATAAATCCCACTACGACGATATTAGTAGAAACTATCTTAACATTCAACCATTGTAGGAGGGTTAGCAAAGGATCAATGAGTTGATCATAAGAGGCCATTATTTAACAACTTCCGATGGTTTAGTTAAAGACCATTGGAGATAGTTTAAAAAGAGAAATGGAAGGACCTGAACGAGAAGAATTGGAAAGTATAATTGAAATGAATCCCACAAGAAGAAGTAAAGTGGAAGGCCCCATGAATGAGACAACATATTTCTTGATGAGTTGTGGGTAAAGACGATGAATGCCTCTAATGGGAGTAACTAGATATGTCAGCTACACACGTGCTTTGGTTGTGAGGCATCTTGAGTGTAAACCCTAGGAAAAATAAATAAATAAAAGTGAAAAAATTCATGCATATGGTTAAATAAAAACAGGAATTCAAAAATTTTTTAATATAAATTTCCGGGTGAAATAATTCGAGACATTATAATAAACCTGGTACTGTTGAGGGTTGGATTTAATTGAAGAGAATAGTACACTTAAAGGAAAAGGGGGCCTAAATGTAAATAAGGGAAAATATAGAGTATAAGTACTCTCTCCTCACCAAAAATCTGCATGAACGATAAGGAGAGAAAATAGGGAGTTTTATATCCATTCTTGAGAAATCAAGAGAGAAACACTAAAATTTCAAAAACCCATCCAAGATTAAGGGTTTATAGATGGGATAAACACTTGAGAGGAAGGGATTACCAAGAAATTGAACAAGAAGAAAAGAAAGGAGGGAGTTAAAAATCTTCAATTGGTTGAAGATCAAAATCTTAATTCATACCGAGTAAGGTGTTCTAAACATGATCTTAAAAATTCATTTTTTAAATTTGATATTGAATTGATGCCTTGATATTGAATCATAGGTTAGGGTTCTTAGACATTAATTGGGGAAAAGTACTTATTGTTAAGATTAAGTTAATTCATGTGTGTGGTATATAGTTTATGAAAGTATTAGTGAAGGGGAGGCGGAGACGAATCTGCACAGACTTGTCTCCTGACTTTCAGTGAGATTTCGAGTAGGAGGATGAGGGAATTAGGATTGGATTCCTTCATAGAATTGTAGATTTGAATGTTAGCTAACCAAAGAAACTCGTCTTGCTCAATTTGGAGATGTAGAACTCTAGTTATGGGTTACCAACTGAGACTGAGTCATGACTGATTATGTAGGGCAATAGGACTAATTAGTTGATGAGCAATTTTGACTATGTTGGAGGCAGAACTGGGTTCTCCTTCCTTTAGAGAACTGGTAGCCTCATATCTTAGCTTTCTAACGAGATCAATCTCACTTAAAATGAAGTTTTAGAACTTTAGATATAGTTAAAAATCTGATGAGTGTTCAGACAGTAACAGTTCAAATTTAGACATTAACAGTTGGATAGTAATAATTGGAAATTGGACAGTAACAGTTGAAAGTTAGACAATAACAGTTAGAAATTAAACACTAACAGTTCAAAGTTAAATAATAACAGTAGACTTTCACGTGAATACTATATATATAAGAATATAAAAGAATTGAGTCATACGAATACTTGCACATTGAGATACTAACTCTGAAAATATACATGATATTTGTATGTATGTTATTATGAGGAAATGAACATGCATAGAAAGTAACATATGAGTAATGGATGAATATGGATTCTCTATAATATCAACCTGAAGGAATCGTAACCAAAAACTTCCTTATGATTCAGGAGGAGCAACCGGGATTGGATCTTCTGTTAGGGGAGGTCGCGAGATAGGCAAAGCAGGTGCATGATTTTCTCTCTTATTTGCACATATACAATTTAAAATTCTTCTGGTGAATGCAATTATAATAAAGATCATGTTCAATGTAAATAAAGGCATCCGTGATAGGATTGCCGGGAAATGAATTACAAGATTAGCTTCGACTAATGGCATCCGTGATAGGATTGCCGGGAAATGAATTACAAGATTAGCTTCGGCTAATGGCATCCGTGATAGGATTGTCGGGAGATAAATTACCACGCAAGTAAATAAGAGTATCCAAATTAAGAATATGCAAATGAGTGTTAATTGGATTTAAAAGATTTACAAGCAATATATATAAGTTCTCTGTTAGAATTCTTATGGATCCGATAGAAAATTAATACTTCATTCATATACATTACATGAGCATATATATATTCTTTATCAACATAATGGTATGTTTATTTATGTAACAAGTCCATCAAATATCCAGAGAGATCATTAGTTTAAGACTCTACTTTGTCAAGCTTATGTAAATATTTAACTTAACAAAAGGGAATTAATGCGTTTATGTAGTATACTTTTGTGTAAGCCTTGATGTAATTTTTATAAAAGTTCAGCTTAGCATGTAGTATTTTAGTTATCTTGTAATTAACTCTTTTAAAATGTTTAAGAACACTTATTATGTTGTAAATGCTTTCTTTACATGTTAGTATTCCTTTTCTTTTAAATTTTATGATATGATATGTGGACTATGTTCATATTGAACTTACTCGTAGAATATATATTTATTGTGTGGATTGTATAAGGTGTTGAATTATGATGTTTGATGTAAGGTCTAGAATTATAGGACCTTGTGATGATGGGTTGATTGAGTAAATTGATAGTAGTCGATAATTTGAGATATCCTAAATACAAACGATACTCTGCCGAATTTTCGGTAAAAAAAAAAATTTACCCTCAAATTAAAAGGATATGTTGGGATCTTTTAACATTTAGCAAGTCGTACAGTCGGACTATTACATTAGGGGTGTACAACATGTGCCAACAGTGGTCATGTTATCCCAATTCTTCAGGTTATTCAATGATTAATTTGTTTTGGAAGTTATGCAGAACATCAAGCAAGACTAGAAGATCCTAGTATTGATTAAGAAGGAATTAAATGGTCTGAGAGATCCAGATACTAATGAAAAGTATCCAAGGTGGAGAGATTTATCACTAGTCACTATCCTCATGACTCTTGGATTTGAAGCTGAGACTTCACAAGTTGATGAACTGATTAAAAGAAAGAGGATTAATAATGAGGAAAAGTTAACAGAACAACTAGAAGGGCTTCAAATGGAGGTGGGCACAAGTAAAGCCCTCGGGATATCCCTCGAGGAGCAAATCCTCATTAAAGAAAAATTAAGAAAGTTTACAAAGCAATAGCTAGATGACAAGGATAAGAAAATCATGTCCTTAGAGAAGCAATTGGAAGGAGAAAAATTAGCCATAAACCAAGTTAAGGAAAAGCAAAACAAATTGCAAACCAGTACTGAGCTAGAGGCTTTGAAAACCAATTTCAATGATTGCCAAGAAAGAGCTAACATGTTTTCAAAAACCCAAGCTGAATTAGAAAGTTGGATTGATCAGTATGAAAGGTTATACAAGAAGCATGTGATGCTAGAAAATGAGCTGGCTGAAGCAAAAGCCAAAGGAAAGGCTATCGGGGTTTTCAAAATTGATTTGGATAAAATGACAAATGAGATTAACCTGTTAGAGGAGAAGCTTGACAAAAAAAAGTCCAAGGCAAAGCATTTGGAAGAAAAGAACGAATTGCTCGAGCACCATAACCAAATGATTGACACCAACAACAATCAACTTAATATGAACAACATGTTCCTCTTGGAAAAGATAAGAAATATGAATAATTAGAATGACTGAGCCTCTGTCTATGCTCAAAGAATCCGCTATAATTCCCGGTAAGTTAGAAGGGATGTCCATCGATATCGACAAAGCATGGCTGAAACTGATGCTTTTCTTAGGGACATAGAAAACAAAGGCTTTGCCTTTCTCCCTATAAACGATGATGATGAGTAGACTACAGTTCAAATATAAAAATTTTCATCAAGTATTAATGAAAAGGGCTTAGACCCAACCTTGTAAGCAATATTTATTTATGATGAGAGTATTTTATTAAGTATTGGATCATATTAAATTGGCTCGGCAACTACGAAAGGATTGAAACCCTACTCGTTTATAAAGGAATGGTGGCCATATATTAGCCAGGGGTATAGCTAATCTATATCCAACATACATCATATTGCATAACAAGAAATATTAAATGTGCATGGCAAGTATTCAAAATATAGATCCCTCAAATTTGGTTAAGAGTTGTTGACGTCCGAAGATTTTAAAGAGGATTTGTTCGACTTCCATTCTAGAAGCATTGTTGTGGTTTTCTTAAAGCCGGTAACAAGAACCTCTATTTTATCATGAACTCAGCTCATGACCTATGCCTAAAATCATCTATAAATTTTTATTGCATTCATCAATTGAGACTATAGGGAAATGTAGGCTTTTTCCAATTAGTGTAACAAGTTCATGTACGAATCCACTTTCACGAAGCTACACAACCAAAGAACCAACATTGTCTCTTGGTCCTTTATACAAAGCATGATTAGAAATGAATATCATATTTCCTTTATTTCAATTGACACTCTGAAGCCCCATCCTAAAATGTCATTTGATTTCCTTTCTAATCATGTAGAGATTATAGCATCAATAAATCTAGGAGTGTTACTTTGCCACGCATATCATGGACCATGCAATTATGTGGGCAACCTTACTAAAAACAATGGTAGAAGATCCAGAATCTAAAGACATGATATGATACTATAGAATTTGGCATGATGGTTGGAAGATCAAAGTCTTTACACTATAAGATCATGAGATTCTCAAAGCCTAAGTTCTTCCCGCATGATAAAAAAAATCTATATATACCACTGTGTTAAAGTCGAGTTGTTTGACTTAAATACTTGGAGATGAAAGTTGTTAGATGAGGTAAAGTTGCCATAAGAGGAATCCCTTTTGTCGTATAACAAAAGTATTTGTGAATGGTTCACTTCATTGGCTTACTTAAAAGAGAAACATATTTACATTTGACGTGAAGAGGGAGATCTATTGCTTGTTTCCACCTCCTCCACCGATCTCTGAGGGAAATGACAGGAATGATATTGGGCTTGTTGAATACAAAGGATAACTTGTTATGACCTGTATTGACAGGAAGAATGATTCCATAGAGGTATGGATCATGGAGAGTTACAATGGAAGATAGTGGAATAAAAGGCATTCAACATAGGGGTTTTAATAAGGAAAGAACTTCATGTAAGTCCTTTGGTCTTCTGCAATGTTGACATTGTGCTGATGGGAAAATATTTTCCTAACATCACATTTTTCGACTTCAAGACCAGAAGCATTGATATGCGACGATTAAGGAAGGGTTTACTCCATGGATGTTTCCCTTTTCGATCCACTTTTATTGTTGAAGGAGCACAGTTGGACACAACATTATAAGTGTCATGTCCTCAAGAATGATTTTCCCCAAACCATTATTTCCTAAGCGGTATAATCTAGATAAAAGATGTGAATAGTTGCAAGAATTTCAAGCATCAAGTCCAGAAGTAGGTGAGCAAGAGGCAAGTTGAGTCATCTACCATATAGTCATTGGATCATCATGAGCATAACAAAGGTTGATAAACAATGATGAGACATGGATGTTGTTGTAGAAACTGACCTCATTAGGGTGTTGCATTGTCAACAATTTTGTTATGGAATTTTGCTATTCTACACTTTGTTTTGGGATTAAATAATATTTTAATGAAATATGCCTTTTCTCTTTCTATTTTTGTTGTTCTGGAATCAAGAGATTAGCATTTTATTGTTTACTATGATATTTTGATTAAACTCCAACATGCAAAATTAAGACTAATCAATACTGAAAGATTAAAAGTGTTTTAATTACAGAAATAATTCAACATTTGTTAAAATAACATGACAAACAATATAGGGTAACCAAACAATTTTTAAACTCACATATAAAATTAAATCACACATCATGGAGCAAAGTTTTCATAGTATGCATAATGACTTGTAGTGAATTTGGTAGTTATAAACTCGCAAATCATGGTTCTTTGCAAGTCCAAATTATTACGTTAAACGAGGTCAAAATTTATCGGTTCTAACCGACCTTGTTTGAAATAAGAAAAGGTCATCGTTGTTTGTTTTTTTAACAATTCTTAAAATATATATCCCTTGTAATCCCAATTTGAGCCTGATGGGAATCTTTCTTTTGAAAAAAAAACCTTGATCTAGATCACATCCCTACACTAAAGGGCAAGTGAGGGATTTTTTGGTTTAAAAGATGAAGATAATAGTAGCATAAATGGTAAGTGGAATGCTAAGAACAAAAGCAGGGGTTAAAAGTGGAAAAAAGCCCTAGACTGAAGGGCATCCAGAAACCTTTGAGAAAGCCAGAAGGAGAAATTGCCCACACTTAAAGGCAAATCAAGTTTGATGATTGGTGGAATGCCATGAAGAGGTTAAAGGTAGGAAAATACATATCATGTCTAGGAGAGGCAAAAGAGGTTTTAATTAAGGAAAGACACAACAAGTGCCAAAAGTTTGTGTTAGGGGCAAGAAAAAATATTGAACCATGAAAATATCTTTTGGTATCTATGATAAAGCTTGTGATGTCTTCAATTGATTATATTGGTTATCCATAAAAGGAAAAGTTGGAGTTGTTATATGTCATATGTTAAGAAAATATTGATCTTTTAGGTGAAAATAAAACGTGTGGCATGATTATACACTATTCTTTTACAAAGATTGTGAAAGAAAAATAAGGAAATAATGAGGCTAATGATCGACATGAACTTTAACCCTTTTTTAAATTGAAACATGAGACAACAAAAAGATGAAGGACTATTATGAGATAAATGGTGGGCAATAAGCTTCAGTATTTTCTTTAAGTTTGAGATTGGAAATGAAAGGAATGACATGATTATATGTTAATGATTGATAAGAATAGAACTTCATAAACCATTGATTGAATAAGGTGAAAATTCTTGTTGAAAAGAGTGGCATGGTTATATATCAATGTTTAATTTTGATTGAAAATTTCATAATTCTTTTAAAATTCAAACACAAAAAATAAAAAATACTAGCAACTTGGCAGGAGTAGACTGAGAAGGGTTGCAAACACATGGAAGAACTAAACTAGGATTTTGGACATAACTGGAAGCTCATTTGTACCTCATGGTACCCAAGATCAAAAGACAATATAGATTCAATGAAAAATTAAATGATTAACGGATGAATTTGCATAAAACATTAAGCTGAATAATTAATTTGGGTCAAATTAAAAGATTTAATTATGTGCAAGGACTTAATCGGACTTTTAATGGGTCAAATTAATTTTATTAGGGACTTAAATAGTGAGAATTAAGTTTGGAAGCTTAATTTGAGCTTAATTGAGAAGATTGAAATTTTAGATGACCAAATTTAATTTTTTTCATTCTCAATTGGATGAAGTCAGGGACATGATTGCAAGAAAATCAAAGTTTGAAGGTCAATTAAGGGTCAGATTGAAGAAATTCATAATCAATGGTCTTTCTGCAAAAGACACGTGAATTCAAGGATCCAATCTAACTGAAAGCAAGGGTGAAATTGAAAAAATTATGAGTTTGAAGGACAGTTAGGGATGAAATTGAAAATATCCAAGATCAATGACTAAGATGAAAATAGTGTTGTAATTATGGGATGACATCGTTTTACTATGCACCATCTTCTTCCTCTACGCAATTTTGCAAACGGGAGATGGTTCTTCCCTTTTGTTTAAACTATTTTTTTCTCTCTCTCTCCACATCCCCCACACCACAACATGAAACATACTCCTCTTGTAGCCTGTCATTGTACCCTAACAAGAGCAGAAAAAACAGGTCCTTTGGCAGCCTTAGTCCTTATTTGTTTTTGCGTTTTAAAAGCACTTTTAAAAAAATTTAATTTTTTTTATTTTTTTCTTTACTTCAAATTAATATTTTTTTATGTTTTTAGATCATTTTGATGTGCTGATGTCAAAAATAATTTTTAAAAAATTAAAAAAAATTATTTTAATGCATTTTCGAGTAAAAAACACTTTGCAAAGCAACCACAACCACAACCACAATCACCTACTGGAAAGTGACCCCAAATTAAAACATTGCCAAACCAACTTGCTTTGTTTAGACATAAGAAGGGTGGTTTATAATGATAGGCCACGACGTTCAGAGAGAGGCCTTAAGCCAAATCCCAAGTATTTTGGGATGTCTACAACATGTAAATGATCGTGCATGCAGGACACGACGTTCAGAGTTAGAGATGTCTTCTACAACACGTACATGATTGTGCATGCAGCATACATGCACGTAAGGAACATTGCTGGCAGTTGAACATAATATACGTGGGAAGCATTTACGTGCAAGTGTGATGGTAGTACTTGCATTATTTTTGTTATTTTTCTTTCATGCAGTTATATTTAGTTTCTATTTGTACGTGGTCTTGCTATTTAAGCAACCACAATTATTATCAATGGAAGCAATTATTATTTCAGAAAAAAGGTATTTTCTCACCAGAAGAGAAAACAGTGCATTATCTTTCTTAACCATTCATTATCTGTGTTGGGACTTATCATTGGTATCAGAGCCTGGTTATTATTTTACGGGAACTAATAAAGAGCGTATTGAGTAGTTGGAGGCAGGGCTCGGTGAAGTGCAAAATGGGCTACATCGGATGGAGCTTGGCATGACGGACAAACTGCATCATTTGGAAGAGACTCTTAACAGTCTCTCTGATGTACTCCTTGCAGACCAGGGATCTCCAAATCAAGGTAATCCACACCGTGAAGGTCACAATGGAGGACGACTTATTGTCTCTTCTAAAACATCAAAGCTTGAATTCCCTTATTTTTCTGGAGATGATCCAACAGAATGGTTCAATAGGGTGAACCAGTTCTTTGAGTTCCAAAATACCCCTGAAATACAGAAGGTGTCTTTGGCTTCCTACCACTTGGAAGGTGAGGCCAACCAGTGGTGGCAATGGATCCGTAAGACATTTCAAAAGGAAGGGCGTGTTCTTTCGTGGATTAATTTTGAAGGTGAACCTTGGGCTTGATTTAGCCCTTTCGAATGTGAAGATTTTGATGAAGCTCTTTCAAGGATACGACAGGAAGGATCATTGCGTGACTATCAACGAGAATTTGAACGCTTGGGTAATCGTGTACGAGGTTGGACACAGAGAGCTCTTGTGGGAACATTTATGGGCGGATTAAAAAGAGACATTTCAGATGGGATCCGAATGTTCAAACCACAGACTTTAAAGGAAGCCATCAGCTTAGCATGAATGAAAGATGATCAATTTACCCACCAAAGAAGGTTTATCAGACCTGTTACATCAGTACGAGCACCTCTAGCTCTTTCGCCTGGCAACCAAGCAGCACAACCAACCCATGCCAATCCTATCAGACGACTCTCATGGGAAGAAATGCAGCGGAGGAGAGCCTAAAATTTATGTTTCAATTGTAATGAACGATTTACTGCAGGACACAAGTGTCAAGGGTCACGCATACTTATGTTAGAAGGTTGCAATGACAGTGATACTCTCTTATGTGACAATGACCTCGAAGAACAACTAAACCAGGAGAAGTATGAGGAGCTTACTAGACCATCAATTACGTTCCATGCTTTATCAGGATGGACATCGCCCAAGACCATGTGAATAGCAGCTATGATTGGCTCCTGCAACGTCATTATATTAATAGATAGTGGTTCAACTCATAACTTCATTAGTGAGCGAACTACTAACCTATTATGATTACCAGTGGTGCCTACAGAAACTTTCACAGTACAGGTTGCCAATGGTGAAAGTCTCAAATGTCGCGGACGTTTTGAGGAGGTACCAGTGGATCTCCAGGGCATTTTTTTTTCATTAACTCTTTACTCTTTACCACTCACAGGGTTGGACGTCGTGTTGGGAATTCAATGGCTTGAGTTACTGGGTTCTGTGATTTGTGATTGGAAACGGCTGATAATGGAATTCTTATGGGAGAATCAGCCTAGGAGATTAACCAGAATTGATAGATAAGACATCAAGGAAGCATCACTACAGGAGTTGTCCAGGACGACTCGGCCAGGCCAAGCGTTGTTTGCCTTATGTTTCCAAGTTGCCTAAACAGAAACAGAAGGAAACATTCATCCAAGCATGAAGGAATTATTGCAAGCATTTTTAGATATATTCACCGATCTTTCCAGCTTACCACCAATAAGGGAGGTTGACCACATAATTACTCTGAAAGAAGGGACTGAACCGATTAATGTTCGGCCATACAGGTACGCACACTATCAGAAGAATGAGATTGAAAAACAAGTCCAAGATATGTTGACAACAAGGCTTGTTCATCCAAGTACAAGTCCCTTTTCCTCACCTGTTTTGCTAGTGAAGAAAAAAGATGGGAACTTGAGGTTTTGCACTGATTATCGCGCTCTCAATGCTGCAACTGTTAAAGATCGCTACCCAATTCCAACAGTCGAGGATATGTTGGATGAATTATACAGAGCTTCTTACTTTACAAAGTTGGATTTGAGAGCAGGTTATCACCAGGTATGAGTGAATCCACAAGATGTCCATAAAACTGCCTTCTGAACTCATAATGGACATTATGAATACTTGGTTATGCCATTTGGCTTATGTAATGCGCCTTCTACGTTCCAGGCTATCATGAACTCAATATTTCGTCATCATCTTTGCAAATTTATATTGGTTTTTTTTATGACATCTTGATATATAGTTCTGACTGGGACAAGCATTGAATGCATGTACAACAAACATTTAAAATACTGAGACAACATCAATTCTTTGTCAATGAAAGCAAGTGTGCTTTCGGGCAGCAAGAACTAGAATATCTAGGACATATTATTACCAATCACGGCGTCAAAGTGGATGATAGTAAGATTGTGGCTATGATAGCTTGGTCATGGCCTACTAACATTTCAGAATTACATGGATTTCTTGGTTTGACAGGATATTATCGGAAGTTCGTTCAGAATTATAACAATATTGCTCAACCTCTCACCAATCTGCTAAAAAAGAATCAATTTGGATGGCATGATGCAGTTGAAGCTGTTTTTCTCGCTCTCAAACAGGCCATGACAACCACTCCTATATTGGCCATGCCTAATTTCAACGAAGCCTTCACTATTAAAACCGATTCATCTAGAGATGGCATTGGTGCCGTCCTCGCTCAACAAGGCAAACCGGTGGCATACATGAGCAGGGCTCTTGGAATAACCAAGAAATCATGGTCGACATATGCTAAGGAAATGTTGGCGATCTTAGAGGCTATACGGTTGTGGTGTCCATATCTTCTCGGCAAGAAATTCTTCATTCAGACCGATCAATGTGGTCTCAAGTATTTTGTGGAATAGAGAATAGCAACTCCAGAACAGCAAAAATGGGTTGCTAAGCTATTGGGTTACAACTATGAAATCATCTATCGTCCGGGCCGTGAAAACTCGGCTGCAGATGCTCTATCTAGGAAACAAGGTAGTCCAATTCTTCATCACATTTTTACTTCGCAGGTTAGTGTATGGCAAGAAATTAAAATAGCCTCACAGCAAGACCCATACATTCAGTCCATGTGTCGTATAGCTAATACACAACCTGACAGGTCATTTACCTAGCGTAACGGGCTATTACTGTACAAGGGGAGGATCGTCGTCCCGAACGATGCCACATTACGAGCTATACTGCTACATGAAATGCATGACACCAAGGTAGCGGTCACTCAGGAGTTTTACCTATATTTAAAAAGCTTGGCCAACAGTTCTACTGGCCTGGCATGCATAAAGCAGTGCAAACATGTGTCATAGAGTGCGAGATTTGCCAGAAGATAAAAATAGAGACATTGGCTCCAACTGGACTTCTTCAACCACTGCCAATTCCATGTCAAGTATGGGACAATATCACCTTAGATTTTATTGAAGGATTGCCAGTCTCGCAAGGCAGAGATACCATTATGGTGATTGTTGACAGACTTAGTAAGTTTGCCTATTTTCTCACTTTACGCCACTCGTTTACTGCAAAAACTGTGGCAGAAAAATTTGTTGACGGCGTTATCAAGCTTCATGGAATGCCCAAATCCATTGTTAGTGATCGGGATCCCATTTTCATCAGTCACTTCTGGCAAGAGTTTTTCAAAATGTCAGGTACCAAACTTCAGCCCAGTTCAGCATACCACCCGCAGACGAATGGACAGACAGAGGTCATCAATCGATGCGTTGAGCAATATTTAAGATGTTTCGTTCATCAGTGGCCAACACAGTGGTGTTCATATTTACCTTGGGTGGAGTACTGGTATAATACCACCTACCATAATTCAACGGGCATGACACCATTTCAAGCGTTGTATAGATGCTTACCACCATCTATTCAGTATACAAAGAAGGTCTGACATCCATGAGTGCTGTTGATCAACAGTTCTAGAACCGCGATGAACTGCTTCACCAATTGAAGGATAACTTAGCAAAATCAAGGAATCACACGAAACAGATGGCCGACCAAAAGCGAAGGGATATAATGTTTCAAATTGGTGACTGGGTGGTTCTCAAACTGCATCCATATCGCTAACAAACAGTCTTCAAACGGGTCCATCAGAAGTTTGTTACTCGTTATTATGGGCCATATCAAATTGTAGACAAAATCGGACAGGTCACCTACTGTTTACAGTTACTAGCAGAAGCACGCATTCATCCAGTGTTTCATGTCTCACTAATAAAATGTTACCAGACCAAAGAAGGCATTGTTGAACCAAGGTCAGTTGACATACCACCTGTTACAGATGACAACGAGCTCCTTCTTGAACCACAGACTATTTTGGATTGTCGTTAGCATAAACAGGGACGACTTCTTGTTACTGAAAGCTTAGTTCAATGGAAACATCTGCCCGTAGAGGACGCCACGTGGGAACCCACAACTCAGTTACAAGAGTTGTTCCTGACTTTGAACCTTGAGGACAAGGTTCCACTTAATAGGGGTGGTATTGATAGGCCACGACGTTCAGATAGAGGCCTTAAGCCAAATCCCAAGTATTTTGGGATGTCTACAGCATGTAAATGATCGTGCATGCAGGCCACGACGTTCAGAGTTAGAGATGTCTACAACACGTACATGATTGTGCATGCAGCATACATGCACGTAAGGCACATTGCTGGCAATTGAATGTAGTATACAT
>Ga0325402_1001956_pt1 | contig 17655 bp, 9 predicted proteins | sample PopdelMetagenome_22_FD_207212 | JGI IMG/M metagenome (GOLD analysis project Ga0325402, IMG submission 207212) | Populus deltoides microbial communities from Bellville, Georgia, United States - Xylem-PdKOR-R3 | ecosystem: Host-associated > Plants > Phyllosphere > Stem > Wood/Secondary xylem... | reverse complement strand
TTTTTTATTTCTTTTGGATAAAACTAATTACAATATTAGGTATAATTCTTTTTAACTGGGTTTGAATTTACTAGTTTTGCCTAAGTTTGAAAATGCTTTCCTCGCAACATTTATGTCTTTATATTCAAGTGACCATTTGCTTTTTTACTTCTCTAAGAAGTGTAATCTTTTTTCAACATAAAATCCCTAAGTTGAAATTCTTTAATACATACCATTTTATTATAAGCCTTGGCAATCTTTTTTTATAAAACAAACCATGATAAATGGTAATCAATCTCTTTCTACTAATCAGATTCAATTATTCATATCGGACCCTAACCCATTTTGATTCATCATGTTATGCTTCTTTTGATATCCTCAAATATGAGATTTCAACCTCTAAAGATAAAATTGCTTTAATCCTATATGTTAAAGAATACGAGGTTGCTCTTGTGGATGTCTTTACTATTGTTTGGAAGACTAACAAGGTACAAGGAAGCATTTATACCATTCTCTATGGTTAATCACCATCTTTTCAATTATTTTCTTGATGTTTTTGTTATTTGTTGTGTCATTCATCTTAGAATGATAAGAAGAGAAATTCAAGTTTCTCACCTTCTACCAGGTGCATAAATTTAAAATCATCTTACCATTAAATTTTTAGCATTATTAGTGATGATGGTTGATAGAGCACCGTATCGATAAATGATGTTATTCTTTATTAATTAACTAACCACTCGTTGAGTAATATTGGTGTAAGAATGTGCTTTTATCCACTTGGTAAAGTAGTCAATGGTCATTAAAATGAAACAGTGATCATTGTTAGCCTTTGAATTGATAGGACTAATCTTGTCTAGCCCCTATATTGAGAAAGGCTATGGTGACACCATATTACACATGGGCATAGGTAAAGCATTGATTTTATCATAATACACCTGACATTTGTGGCATTTATAAAAATGTTTGATGCAATCATTTTCCATAGTTATCCAAAAGTAACCATTTTTGTATTTATCATGCCATCATATGCCTATTAGCAAGCGTAGCATAAACACTTTCATGAATTTCATCTATTACTTTATCTAAATATCTAAAAAAAGTATTATCAAACTCTTTTTTGTACAAAATCCCTCCATCTAAGGAGAAATTTATGGCTAAAAAGCACATAGTTTTCTTATATATCCTGGTAGCTTTATCAGGATATTCTTGATTCTTAAGGAAAATTTTGATATCATGATACTAAGGTTCCTCCTTTGTTTCATTATCAATATGGACACAATCAATAACTAGAAAATTCTTTAATTCAATGCAAAAAAGTTGTACTTGGACCTCCATCATCGAGTTGAGCCATCAAAACTACAGTTATGAAGCATTGCCAAACTAATTCTTTTCCTTCCTCAAGTGTGTGAACTCAATTTCTTCAAATTCCTTTTCTAATTTGGTGAGGTATTTATGGTAAAAAACTAGCCCTTCATCTTTAGTTTTTCATTCACTTGTAACTTAATATATAATTAGAATGGAATCCTCGTACATTTTTAACTTCTTCACTTTTAACTTCTAAGTCGTTTATAACCCTTAATACATTCTTCATATATAGTTATGTTGTTAATATAAGTGATTGTAGCTTGATTGCAACTAGATACTGTTTTTTTAAGAGAGATGATGATTGCTCTAATACTATTTCTAGATACACTAACAGCTCCATTAAAATACATTATTTACAAATCACTTTTAACCCTTGTTTAGGTTTTAACACTAAAATATATTTAACATAAATTCAAAATTCAATGACTTGTAATCATCAACCGTATATTATTTACTAAGTGATTAATAATAACACTTCATTTTTTTCCAAATTATATAAGCAATATTGTATTCAGTTAAGGACACCTGCCAACATGCAAATCTATTGGATAAATAAGATTTTTCAATAAGGTAATTCAAGGTGTAATAAACTATATATTGCCTGAGACACTTTGTACACTACATTAAAGCACAATAAGTCTTCTTTGCAGTATTATACCGGGATTCATGTTTAGTAAACTTTTTGCTCAAATAGTAAATGACTTGTTTTTTTCTTTTAGAATCATCATTTTGACTTAACATGCAACCCACAACATTATCTATAACTATTAAGTATAAAATTAGGTCTTTTAAGTACGATTGGTACCAATATCAGTGGCTTCTATAAGTACTATTTTATCTTCTCAAAAGCTTTTTAACATTTCTTATCCCAAGTCCCAAGGTTTTTCTTGTAAAGTAATCGGAAGATTGGCTCATATATAGCAATAAGTTATGAAATAAACCTAGCAATATAATTAAACATTTCAAGGAAACTTCAAACCTCCTTCTCTACAGTAGGCACAAACAAAACTTAGATATCTTTGATCTTTTCTAGATATATTTTATTTCTTTTTTCTCTTACTATAAATTCTAATAACTTTCAAGATTTGACTCCAAATGAACACTTGGCTAGATTAAGCCTTAACTTGTACCTCCTTAGTCTTTTAAACAACTTACTTAACACTTGTATGTGATCTTAATCCTTTATTGATTTGGCAATCATGTCATCAAAATACATCTTGATCTTCTTGTGTAGCATATAATTAATAGAGTTACTATTGCCTATTAATATATAGCCCTGACATTCTTTAATTCAAATGACATAACTTTGTTGCAAAATGTTTCCCGATAAGTAATTAAGGTAATTTTTTCTTTATCCTCTACCATTTTGATTCGGTTATACCGATAAAACCTATTCATAAAGGAGTATGTTGCACTTTTATCCATATTGTCTACCAAGATGTTTATGTATAGTAACAAGAAATCATCTTATAGGTTTGCATCGTTCAGATTATGATAATTCAAACACATCTTGATCCTTTCATCATTTTGTCTTATTAACACAATGCTGGATACCCATAACGAATACTTTATAACTTCAATAAAACTTGCACTCAATTGTGTATAAATTTCATCCTTAAATTTTAATGGTAGTTTTAGTCCTAATCTCATTAGTTTATGCTTTATAGGCTTGGAATTTACAAGCAAAGAAATCTTGTGCATTATAATATCAATGTCTAATCCTAGCATATCATTGTAGGACCATGCAAAAACATTGGAATATCAACTCAATAAATCAATCAACATTTTTTTTCTTATATTGAAACTAAAATGCTTATTTTAAGTTCTTGCTTATTCTCTTCGGTGCCAATGTCTATTATTAATTCATCTTAGTATGATAAAACAACATGTTCTAATTGTTCTATCAACTTAATGAATTTCTCAATTACAATTGTCTTATCCTCCAAATCATTTTCATTTATAAGGATTAATTATTGAAGATGCCAAACATTTTTAATGTGAATATTTAATAGTGATCATTTTTAAGATCTCTAAAATAGAAAAATGGAAATGAAAACATTTTTATTAAAACTTAAAAACTTAAACAATATATCCATACAATAAGAATAACCTGATTAAAGCTAGGTTCAATACAAAATATTTATTTTTAGCATTTTAACCCTAATACTGAAAATTAAGGAAATGTTATAATGAATCACTTCATCTTGATGATTGTTGGAACCTTTTTTTCATCCTCCCATTTTCTAAACTTTTCTCTAGAAGTGAACTTCTTGACAAATGAATCAGCCTCAACTCTTTCCTCTACTGTGTTAATGGTCAATAGTGGCGTCATAACAACTCTAGATCTTTCTCTAGCAGCTTTAATTCTTTCATAAGTAAAGTATAGCCCATGATTTTTTTACATGGCTGGATGACATGCCTCAAACAAGGAAATATATCTTGGATATATGGAATCACCATCTTTAAATCATTGGGTTCACGTCCCTCCATTTTAGCCATTATTCTATCATTCCTTTTCTACATTATCATCTGAAAATATTTTCAACAATGTCAGAATCCCAGGCCAAATCAATAATTATTATATATTTCTAGCTTGAATTTGAATAAATCATCTCTATCGTGAGATTCAAGTTCCATCTTGCTTTGGACCATGCATTTAGTCGTCATCCTTGTAGCTTAAGATAATTTTGACCTTTCTATGAATGTATTTTTAGGGATCAAATTGCTGTTGATAATTTAAAAAAAAATACAAATTACCATTGTGAGTTCCTTTATATTATATATAGAGGACATAGGTATTCCTTAACAATGTTAAATGTTCTTCAACTTTTACAATCACCAATTACCTTTTAGCTATGTATTTAACCATTTAATATAATAAAATGGCCACTGCCCTAAAAAAGTGCAACAAAGGCTTTCCCAATAACATGTTGTATGTTGATTAAATATCAACCAAAGCCTTTCTAGTAACATGTTGTATGTTGATTGAATATCAATTACTTAAAAAGTGATTAGAAATTAATAAGACTTAATATTCATATTAATTTTAATTTTTCCAAGTACTTGTTAAAGGGTGCCATCGTAATCATGTGTCATTATATGGTTGTGCTTTATATGGGATAAGTCAATTGGTAAGCAACCCATGATATGATAAGGCAATACATTAAGTGCAAAACCATTATTAATGAAGACCTTAACAACGACATTATCTTTATATTTTATAAACATATATAAGGCTAGATATCTGGAAGCCACAATACTTAAGGAGTATTTATCTGCGAAGACGAGCCTAGATACGTATGATGAACTTACAGACCCTCGGGACCATCTCCATAATGTAAGGGGGAGTCTTGAACTGGTCATCCATGATAATGACGTGATGTGCAAGATATTGCCCACTACCTTTAGAGGGAACATGAGAACATGGTACAACAGCCTAAAATCAAGGTCAATTCTAAGTTTTCAGGATCTATATGTTAAGCTAGTAGCATGTTTCAATACAACCTTCCCTATGAAAAAAAGCTCCGCTGAATTATTTGGTGTTATCCAAGGCGAGAAGGAGTCCATTCGGCCTATTTGAGGAGATTTAATGAAGAAATGCTCCAGGTAGAGGATCTCTAGAGCCCATAGCCTGCAAGGCTTTAATTAAGGGGGTCAAAAATAAAAAGTTGTGAAAATAACTCCACCCGCTACAGAACAAAATTCTCATGAGGGTGAAACAGATGATTAAGAGTCATATAAGAGTAAAGGAAGCCTTAGCTGCTCATAGAAGCTCCACTCAAGTCCATAAAGGAGGGATCAGTGATGAATCCCCCAACAAGAATCATTCCCCTGTTAGACGACAAAAGATTAAGAAGAAAAGGCCCTTCAGAGAACCTCCTAACAAGCCTGAAAGGGTTTATACCCATGTAAATGCCAGTTACAAAGAGATCTACACGACCTTAAGGGGTCAAAACTTGCTTTAGTGTCCTCCTTTCTTAAAGCCTAATCTCAGCCTTAAGTTTTTCAAGAAGTACTGCCAATTTCATAGGTAGAGGGGACATGACATCAAGAATTGTTATGCTATAAAAAAAAAGGGGGAGAGACTCTTGGCACAAGGATACCTCAGACAATGCTTAAAAAAAGATTCATCTCTAGAAGAGGAGGGAGACAAAGCGAGACAACAGGGACCAATGCTCCTAGAGGTCCTTATCATACTGGAGGGCTCATCAACCAATATGGGTGTTGCCAACAATAAGAGAACAAGGTTGGGGGATCAAGACCTAGTTACAATAGGCTAAGAAAGGTTTTGACATAAACTCATCACATTCACCCCTGCTGATGGACAATGGATTAAATACCCGCATGGAGATGCCTTGGTGTTTTCCACTATAATGGAGGGACACAGGGTTCACAGGATACTAGTGGATAATGGTGACTCAATGAACATCCTATTAGTCGAGGCTATGACAAAGATGGGCATAAATGCCTCCAGAATGACTCTAGTGCCAACACCCCTCATCGGGATAGAAGGGTCAGCGGTGCCAGTGAAGTGAGCAGCAGGGTTGATAGTCACTATGGGAACTGCACGTTGTTGTGTGACTCTTCAAAAACTTTTATGGTAATTGATACCCATCCCCCATACAATGCCATTATTAGGAGGCCACTGCTCCATTAGCTCAGTGCAGTAATCAGCACTAAGTATCTAACCTTAAATTCCCAACTAATAAAGGAGCAGCTGCGGTGAAGGGAAATCAGGAAGCCACAGGCAACAGAGAGAGTAGATGAAAACTAGCTCCAAAATAGGATGGCCTTTTCAGGGTGACATGGGTGATTAGAGCTAACACTTATCATCTGCAAGATCCACAAGGCTAACTTTCCTTATGCGTGGCACTCAGGCCACCTTAAGTTGTATCATTGTTAAATATATGAATTAAGAATATTTGTTTTACCACTTGTGTTCTTATTTAATTTTATGTTTCTTTCTCAGGAATATTTCTTACCGATCCAATCGAGGCTCACACCCTTGTGGCATCCGAGGCCCACTTCTCCAAGATGGTAGCGAAGCCCAAAGTGAGTGTCAACCTCTATTATCACCAATCGGGGTTTCATACCCCTGTGCCGTCTAGGACCCACTTCTCTAGGGCAGTAGTAGGAGATTAATGCTTCACTCTTCAGGGCTACTTTCAACTCCCCTCCTTTCCTTATGTCTAGCCTTTTTAGTTGGAAGTAAGAGCACTGGAGTGGCCTTATCAAGTCCATCATATCTGTCCAAACGGTCTACATACCCATGTGTGCGGTCTGGGACCTACATTTCTTCTAGACAACATAGGACCAGTCTTTATGGCATTTAAAAGTGTTGGACAACCTTATCAGGCTCACCCCGTCTATCCAACCCGGGTTACACACCTTGTATGTGGTCTAGGACCTATATTTCTCCTAGATAACACGGGTACCAGGCTCTACGACATCAAGAAGTGTGGAAGCCAGCCCTTCTATAGTAGAGCCTCCTATTGGTCCAAGAAAGGTTATACACCCATGTGGCGTCTAAGACCCACTTCTCCGAGGCATTGATGACAGTCCAAAGCTTCTTAAAAAAAAAGACTAGGAATATATCTTGAAGATTTGAACAACAAACTCTCTAAGAACACCATCCCTGCTAGTAAGGCCCTGAAAGGAGGAGCATAAAGGACACCCTAACCAAGGTCATGACTCAACTAAGGTTAGTAAAAAATCTCTTTAATCTTAAGTCTCCCTATTTCTCTAAAAATAAGTAGACTTGAAGGGCTACTAATAGGTCATGGTTTCTCAAATCAACCCCATTTAAAAGACAACACACGAAAATCATAACCCAAGATGGGATTATATCTTTCTTGGTGCCCAACTCTAAGTTGAGAAGGGGATAATTATGCCCAACCCCCCTGTTAAGCCTGAACACATCTGTGCCTAACCCCACGATGGATCTGGACGTGACCGCACCCAAATAAAAGTCATAACCCAAGATGGGATTGTATATTTCTCGGTGCCTAACTTTAAGTTGGGGAGGGGGATGACTGTGCCCAACCCCCTATTGGGCCTGGACGCGACCGCGCCCAACCCTTATTGGGTCTAGATGCATCCGCGTTCAACCCTATGTTAGGTGAGGGCTCGTCCGCTTAGACGTGTCCTCACCTGACCCCACAATGGGTCTGGACATGACCGTGCCCAACCCCCTGTTGGGCTTGGACGTGTCCAACCTCTTGTTGGGTGAGGGGCCCAATCCCCTGTTGAGCAGTGACACGACTATCTCTGATCATTCTTGGGTGCAATCGTGAACTGGACCCGTTTTCTCCTAGGCCCCAGGCATGATGAGCACAACACTCCTTAGATTGGGTGTGTAATTGAAGGGTCACTGTATACTAAGCCTCTCATACCCTAAGCCTGGATTAATAATTATGATGTCTATCACATTCTCATAAATACGAACAAACAGTCCATGCTTACATTAATTAGATATGATGGTTCGAGCAATAAGACAATATTATTTTAATCATACAAGATTACTTTTCTACCCTCCTACGTTGCATGAGGCAGTTAAAATCAGGGGACTTTGTGCAGGCATTTATTCCAGAAGAGTTTTATATCCCCCAAGGGAGAGATTTGCCCAAGAAGAAGCCTATGTGGTCTTGAAGTGGAGGTCATTGAATTCATCATAAATGATATATGAGAATTTCTAGGAATAATTCATCCCAGAATATTCCCTATAATTTTTATAACCTCATCAAGTTGTATTATATGTACATAAGGTAGTTAAGCCATGTAATTAGCATGAGGTAACCTATATATTTGTGGTGTGAATGATATCTTGTAAGTGATCATGTCTATATTGGGTTAAATCTGATGTGATGCTTGTTGTACATGCATATGATACTTAACATGAGGTTGAGGACTTTCAAACATTTCTATTGAAGTGTTGGTTATAGTAATATATCCTTACACTTGCCCTTATATATTTAGACAAAAAAAAATGCTTGATTGACTATATGTAAGTTTGTTTTAAATTTGATTGAGTTATTCAACCATAATTTGCATGGTCATGATAACTATTACAATATTATTATGACAAGTTGTATTGGTTGTATTTTCCATATCTAGCCAGATAACTTTTAAAATCATTATTAAAGGTTTAAATTCTAATTAAAAGACATATATTTAAAAGGAGTCATTATTAGTTAATTGGAGTTTGGCTAAACTAGTTGTGACCTTTTGATCATGCAACTAAACCCCTAAAACGGATAACCATGAGGTTAAACAAAAGGTATAAAAATATATTAATATACCTCCTAAAATTTGGTAGAGGCAATAATATTGGAAAAGCTAGAAACGTTATAAACTTTGAGATGTTTTTTGCCCTTCATACTCCTTGAAAAAATAGTTTGGTGCTCGAGAAGTTTTTAGGATCTAGGTTGATATTTCATTTTTGGACTGATTAAATGATGACTTAAAACTATAAATGGGTTTAATGAGGTCTCTAGTGTTTCTTTGGTGTTTCTGGTTAAAAACTGATGAGAGAAATGGATTTTTTTTAGGCTTATTGATGTCTGGCCTGACTTCCAAGGCATTGTATGTGGTCGAAAAATGAACCAATAAATAACATGATACAAAAAAAAACTAATATGGCTCCGTGATTTCCTGTAGCATGTGAGGAGAAACATTGTAAATTTAGACAGTGTATTAACCATTTTTTCCTTCATTGCACTGAACAAATGTCTTGCTAGTGGGGGTAAAGTCGTCTTTTCTAGGGAATCAAAATGTCATTTGTCAATTGATCAGGGATAATTTATTCATTTAATATTTTTTATATACATTAAAATCACTCTGTCGCCCTTAAAAGCTAAAAAATAGGATTTTTGTCCAGGTACTTTTGTGTATTTTCAATTTTATTTGCATAGTTAAAGAATAATGATACCATTAAAACCTCAAAAGTATTGACCTAGTAAAGATGGGTGTTTTGTCTTTACATATTTTTTGTACAGTTAAATGAGATGTCTAACTTTTAACTTAAAAAAAATCCAACCCTAGCTTAGGAGAGCATTTTCATCTTTGTTGCATGTTTTTTTTTTGTAATATTAAGATGTCTTTAAGGGATTTTTAGTAATTTGAAATATTTAAATATTAATAAATCAATATAAAAGGCTAACTTGTACCTACCGATTAACATTTCATCCAAAGCATTAGGTGGTGACACAATTGTTGGAGTGGCATGTTTGGTCTGGTTCGCGGTAGTTTGATGATAATGAAAGTTTTTCCTCCTATTTTTCTCTCTCATATGCCTTGGTGTTCGTGCTGAGCCTTTAAAAAATCAGTTGTGTCCTCCAATTTGTATTTGTTTTAAAATTGGTTTTCGTTCTTTTGATTTCTATTTGTTTTTATTTTAGTGCTTCTTGAAGTTTTTTTTATTTTAATTTCATCCCTCAACATTTTATTTCATTTAATTTTTTTATCCAATTTAGTTCTCATTCTTTTTATTATTATTTTTTTATCCTTTACATCATTATTTTTTTATTTTGTCCTTTAGAATTTAATTTAATTTTATTTGGTCCTATTTTTTATTGCTTTTTTTTTCATTTTCTTCGTTTATTTTATTTTTCAATTTAATCCCTGATTATTTTCTTTCAATTATTTTGTAAGCAAGATTTAGTTCTCATTATTTTTTATTTTTTTCAATTTTTGTATAATTGAGAATTTAGCTTCGTTATTTTTTCATGTTTGTCTTCTACAATCATGACCCGGTCAACGAGTTTCTATAATTAACCATTTTAAGTTCAATCTTTTAAAAAAAAATTAAAGTTTTTTTTATTTTCATCATTTAACATTGACTTATTGGACCTTGAGCATTATGATTTATTCTGCTTTTCTTTTTGTGAGATTATCTTTATCTCATATCCTAGATCGCATGTTATTAAAGTTAAGTAGAGTTGACTCAAGGTTTTTTTTTTTTTTCATCATCCAATGTATTTTCCCATTTTTTATGGGATTTTTTTTAATTTTTTAAAGCAACACGAGTTGCTTTGGAGTTGTTATTATTATTATTATTATTTTATCTTTGCTACATCTACCTCTTTTAGAAGGAATTACTTTTTTGAAGTACACTTACAGCATTTAAATATGGTTTTTTTACATTTCAAGAAAATCAACCCAGATTGCAGTTTTTATGCTTCAAAAAAATCAACTCGACTTGTAGCCCAACACAGGCAAGCCATCTATTCGTCGACCATAACAATTTTAAAAAATTTTCGATGTACGCATTAATAAAATCAAGCCCATGTGCACATGGCCGCTGAGTTAGGCATGCAATTGACCTGCTAGGCCAACACTTGTGAGTATTTTTTTTTTATTTGCGGTTTTTTTTAAAAAAAATTAGCTTTGATTTAATTAAATAAAATAAATACAATTTTTTTTGGACATTATCCCATTAAAACAATTTTTTAAAAAAAAATTGGATTTATTTTAAAATAAAATTATAATTTTTTTTTTGTTGAATTAGCATGCATTGTATATACAGCGCTTCAAGATTCTTTTATTATTTAACTAGTCTTTGATTAACGTCGAGGTTTTTTTAATATTTTGTAGTGCATATATAATTCTCTTACATGAAAATAGAAAAGGCATCAATAAGGCCTACACACTTTTTTTTCTTGTAAAAAAAAAAAAATGGTCTAACCTTTTCCTCGGAACAAAACCCTGTGGTGTACACCAATAATGCACGAGGTTGAATATCTTCTGATAAGAAGAGCATGGTGCAGTTCTGACTGCTTCGATGAAAGGCTGTAATCTCTTCTTTCTAAGCCATCTTCACCAGCTGCATACCTAGAAGGAAAGAGTCGTGAAATGAATGCAATAACTCAACTTGTTTATGCAAATTAAATATATTCCCTTCATTGCCAGAAATACATAGCAGTCTATTTATTTACTAAATGAACTCTTTGAAATAAATTGAACTCTACAATGCCATAGCAAAGGAAAGGCATGCTGAATTATGCAAATTGAACCGAGTCCACTTCGAGAAAGAACACTAGTTTTCTTCATCAAAGAGAGGACAAATACATGCTGGCTTAAGAAACTAACACCCTCGGCCTAGAGGATGTACCCTTAAACAAAACTTGAAAGAGAAAGCTATATGTATACTTTATCCATCAGAGAACAAGGAGACGTAAGAATCAAAGAACTCACTCTTAAGTGAAGCTGCGATTTGCACTCAAATTAATTTATACCCTGGATTCATCATACTTGGAACTTGCTTCCTTTAGATCATCATTTTTCAAACTCCCATTTAATCCTCCATCAAATTCTAGCGCTTTGATCTCTGCCTGCAGCTCTTCGTGCTTCTCCTTTATTTCTGAGGAGCTAATGGCAGCTGAAAGCTTCCACTTTATTTGTTGTTCTAAAGCCTCAATTTTATTTTTTAATGCAGCATCGGGTGTTTTCCCTGCCTTGGCCATTTCCAACTTCAGTAACTTGATAGTGTTTTTAAGATCCGATGACTTCATTAGATTTTCAATTTTCTTGTTAGTTTCCTCCTCTAAACTTTCTACCTTAGCCTTCAAGTCTTGGTCAATGAGTTCCTTGGCCCTTACAATTTCAACATTCAAATCCATGGACTTTAGGACACTCGCCAATTCCAACTCTATCTCTTTCTTCATCTTTGATATGCTCTCCTTTGTGCCATCATCTAACTCTGCAGCACTGGAAGCCCCTGACTTCTGAACTTCTGCCTTCAGAGCTTGCATCTTCTCCTTCATTTCAGGCTGATCCATAACCTCTTTGAGTTTCTTATTGATATCCAGTTTCAGTTCCTCACCCTTGCACTTCTTCTCCAAGTTGCTTTTGGCTATAGAAAACTCCTTCAACATGTCAAGCTTATACTTCAGGCTGGTATAATTAGGAGCAGTTGGCAGGCCCTTGTTAAATTCATCACTGAGTTTTTCAATCCTGTCCATTAGAACTGGATGCATGAGTTGGTCCTGTGAATTTGCTTTTAAACATTCTTCCCGCAAATTCAAAAACCTGTCCTTTAAGCCCATCGCTTCAACAGCTGCAGAATATTCAAGATCAATCTCCTTCTTTAGTTTCTCTATCATCTCATTTAAAGCCAACTCCGTGGGCTTGCTAGATGACTCCTTGGCCTTTGAAATTTGCTGTTTCAGTTTTTCAACCTCATACTCCAATTCTATAACTGGAGTCTTTCCTGCAACGGGTTCTTCTTTCTTCTTCATGTTGACTTTTTTTATAGGATCAACCGGGACCCCTTCTTGAAACCCACCAATTTTTCGGAACTTAAGCATGCGATGTTTTAGTAGTGCTTCTGTGTCCATTTTGTTGAGCTCCTGTTAAAATCCAAGATTAATTTTAGGATATGATATTTAAAATTTGATTCTTAAAGAAGCATTGCAAGTGGCACTCACATCCATGGCTTCATTAATTGCATTCTTTATCTGTTGTGAAGTCCATGATGGATCTGCATGTGCTCCTCCCAATGGCTCCTGTTAAAAAAAAATTAAAAAAAAAGAATTCTTCAGGATGTCACAGAAACTAATATAAAGATCCAAAAGCTGAAAAAAACAAAAGTGAAGCAGCTGTTATTTATAAAGGTAACAATATCTAGAGAGGCAGTCCAATATTGTTTTACAAGTAGCATCCCAGTATCATGAATTTGAACTAAGTTCAATAAGAATGTCTCTATAAGAACATGCATAGCTTCCTGGATTCAGCCACCCACCCCCTCTCATCCCGCAGCATACTTTATCATTTGTAAAACATGCATTTCATCATGGATTAATATCTTATAACAGCTTTATAAAAGAAAATCTTAAAAAGAATATAATTACAGGTATGATTCCATCTGCAACTTGCAGCTTGCACAACTCGGGACCAGTGATTTTAAGCTTCTCAGCTGCCTGCAGGAGAAGAAAAGAAGGGGGGGGGGGGGGAGTTATTATAATCAATTAGAAGTCCAAAAACAGACAAAGTCCAACAGTCAGAAGACTGTATAAACCTTTGGAGCAGCTTTGGCAGTCTTCCATAAAATTGCTGCACATGCTTCAGGACTGTAACACAAAAAAAGTTCAAAAAATATTAAGAAATATAATATTGATCGGCACATTGGTGTGAAAAATAAAAATTTAATTTGGAGCATAAAGCAACATATCCTTATAAAAGAGAGAATGTGGAGAACAGTTGATGCCTTGCAAAGTTGGAGCCTCAAAATAAAATAAAGTTGTTAATCATCACACTTCCTTGCCTAGGCCAGAAATATAATCTTGCTTAACCAGACAACTTCTAATCTAAGTCAACAGGAGAATCATGACAAGAAGTGAGAACTGCGCTAAAATAGACAGTCATCTCGCCAGTGACTGTATGTGCGAATCATGACAAGAAGTGAGAACTGCGCTAAAATAGACAGTCATCTCGCCAGTGACTGTATGTGCACAATGCCACAAATAGCAAATTGTTATATCCTCCAAATTGACTATTCACTATAAGCAACAGAGTAAAGAAAGTCGTTCAGAAAAAAACCACCAAACCTCAGCACCATCAGAAAATGAAAGAACAACCTAAGGGTAATTTTGCCACCATATTCTCAACTAACAGTGAAAGCCAAAGGGAGTTTGCCAAACATATTTTCCTAAATCCTTTTCTTCTGTACAAGTTATAGGGTACAGGGTGATAATTTCTACAGCTGATTACACGAGCCCCCTCTTTTCAACAAGACAAGACAAGCAAATGTCCAACAGTAAATTTGCACAAACATTAGGAGTTTGGAATAAATGGAGCGAAACAAAACTAGAATTACCTTGCCACATAGAAAACTGCATTTTCAAGCATTAACAATTTATTGGCACATCCAATCGCCAGAGCACCACCAGAGCCACCTTCCCCAATAACAATAGAAACAATTGGAACCTTTAGGCCGAACATGGTCCTCAAATTATGAGCAATGGCTTCACCCTGTGCATATAAATAGCAGACAAATTAGCTAAATCTATTTAAAGAAAGCCTTGAAAAATTTGCTGTACGATTATCCACATACTTGGCCTAGTTCCTCAGATTTAAGGTCTGCAAATGCTCCAGGTGTATCAATTAAAGTAACTATAGGGAAGCCATGGTGATCCGCATAATACATCATGCGTAAAGCCTTCCGATAGCTGTTAAAAAGCAGACACTTATCAGTCCATGACAGATACTAAATATTTAACTCTCCAAGTGGATTGCGCATAATGTGTGGGATAGAAATCATAAACGCACTTCAAAGTATATTAAAGATACATGCATGCATGTGTAATTGAACATACCCATGAGGAGTAGGCATCCCAAAGTTACGCATAATGTTCTCTTTTGTGTTTCTTCCCTTTTGGTGACCCATGAACATGTATCTTCTACCATCTATTGTTCCTATTCCAGTAACAATAGCAGGATCATCATAGCCTGCTCGATCTCCATGAAGCTCTACAAACTGGACATTTAAGCATACACAGATATTCACTAAGATAGTTCTATAGTATCAACACAAAATATCAGAATTAAGAACAAGTGCAATTAGGAAAATCTAAAAGTTAAATGAGCTCGCGAGTAGCAAACCTTTTCAGTTATGCTAAATATGTGATCAAGGAATGTTGGCCTGTTCGGATGGCGTGCAATATTCACACGTTGTATAGGAGTCAAATGTGTGTATAAATCCTTAAGAGCCTGAAATCAATAGTTGAAAATCATGAAAATACTCAAAGCAACAGAATCCATTACCAATTTATCCCAGGCCTAAAACCTTAAGACTCTGACAGCATTAAGCGGAGAATGAATTGTGTTTTTTTTCCTGCTTTCAAAAGAGGTTCTGCAAATGGCAGAAATGCATTAGATATGTGCATCCCTATCATTAATTTCCGTCCCTTCTCCTAAGCATACATTCTTATCATTCTGGGGGAAAGCATCACAAATTGTCAGGTCTCACCATGATGCACAGAGAACAATAGACTAGCTCGTCCAAATGAATTTTGATAGCTTATCAGTTTCAGTTTCAGTTCAGATTTCCCAAATCCACAACTCTCGCAACCTTATCCACTTAGAAAGTAGCAGAAGCACGGAAACAGAAATTTAGACAAACAAAAAAGGGCGTGTCAGGACCACAATGATGAAATCCAAAACTATTAGAAACCATCAACACTCATTCTGGCTGTGATCACATCATGTTTAAAATGATACTCTGATCAGATTAATGATATTACACTTGCTCTCAATCCAACAATTTTCATAATCACTGTACCGCAACATAACAAATACGGCATAAGAAGATTTCATATTATCAGTATCGAAATCAACTAATCAGCCTTCGCAAACCTGTTGATATTTATTCTCTAACGAGGCAATCTGATCGCTGAAGTCCAAACCAGTTTCATTCGCCATCTTCCGCACCTACAACAAACAAAAATGCACCAACATTTAAACCAACCAGTAACAAACTAGCAACTTGAAAATTCAAACTAGGACAAAAGCTTAAAGTGAATTACATCAATGATCTTCTTTTCCAGAGCAACAAGTGGTTTCTCGAAATCCAATGTAACTGGTTTAGGCTTCTCTTTAAGAGGCTTAAAATGCGAGAGATGAGTTAAAACCCCGCCTTTCACATTCGGATCCGGATCCTCAGGCCATGGATACTCATGCTTCTTAACTTTTCTAACCTTCGCAACCACCGATAAATCCCTGGTTTTCACACTGAATCGCGCTTTTGCTAGGGTTCTCAGAGGAACACCATTAGCACCACCACTCTTCGAGCTTCGAAGAAGATCAGAAGCTGTCGTTCCAGTAAATGCAACTGCCGAATTCGATATAGAAGCCATGACAAAAATCTCCAGAGCAGTCAGCCCCTCAAAAAAATCTCAATCTAGATCTTCAGATCTCCAAATTTAGACTCGTGTAAACTCAATTTAATCTGTGAAAACAGAAAAGAAAATAACATATTAGTCCATCTTTTTTTTTTCCAGAAGACGTGGAAGTAGTAGTTTTGGAATAAAAACAAACTGCTAAAAGTTTCCACAACTTTATACACAAAATGGACTAAAAATACATTACTCAGTGGAGAGAAAAGGACAGGTCCGGTTACCAATGAGATCGCTCTCTAGAGAAGAGAGGGAGGGAGGGAGGGGGGGTCTAAAGAGAAGGAGAGGGTTGTTTGGCAAACAACTAAAGAAATGAGAGGGGAGATTAATATTTATTTAAAGCAGAGGAAAACGAGGGAAACATCGTAGAGATCGTCAATGAGTTAGAGTTTGTGTGGCTTGGTTTGTTTTCTGTTCGATACTTCTTATGTTAAGACTTAAGAGAGACACATGTACTCGAGTTGATTATGAACTCAGTACCTGTGTTCTTTTAAAACTCATTGATTAATAATTACTTTGTCAAGAGCTATTGAATAGTCCTTAAAGAGTTAATCGTCCTGGATTTTAGTAGTTTATGTTCCTAACTCTCAGATAAATAAATCTTAACAGTTAAAATTCAAACAGGTGATTTGAATTTCATCAATATGACAAATTATGTTGCTAATTAATGGATCTATGTGTCTTTAATTTTTTATTTTTTTTTGCCTAAATCCATTTTCAGATGGCCAAAGATAATATGATAGTATAATATTTTTGGGCAGTTGTTGAGTATTTAGTTAGAATATAGATATTTAGTAAATATTACGTTCTAAAGCATGATGTTGTTAAATTATTTTATTTTATTAATTATTTTGAAACGTATTATTTTATTAAATTTTTATATATGTTAGGTTAATTTTATAAAAAAAATCTTTTTTGATACAGTGATATTTTTTATTTAAAAATTTCTTGAAAAAATTTATTTTTAACATTAGCATATTAAAACTATTAAATACAATACTAAAATAATACTAACTTAATTTTTTTAAGCTAAATATATTTTTAAAATACACTAAAACACGATTCAAAACATAAAAACAAATGGTGACTGATTTTATTTTATTTTTTTATAATTTTTATTTTCATAAATTTAAAAGTTTTCCGTGAAAATATAATTTTCGTTTTCAAAACATTGTCAAAATGATTTTGAAATTTTTTGGCAATATTTTTTTTTATAACAAAAACGCCATTCTAGTGGGAAAATAACTGTCCCACCCTACATATTATTTAATCTGTAGAGAGAATAGAAAATTTAACATCTATACTTTATTCCACAAATTGATATTTTCTAGAACATAAAGTTTAATACCTCTACTTCGTCTACAACTCCATTATTTTCGACTCACTATGCAGGCTCTTAGAAACAAAACTAGTGAGTATACCA
>Ga0325402_1001954_pt1 | contig 17663 bp, 9 predicted proteins | sample PopdelMetagenome_22_FD_207212 | JGI IMG/M metagenome (GOLD analysis project Ga0325402, IMG submission 207212) | Populus deltoides microbial communities from Bellville, Georgia, United States - Xylem-PdKOR-R3 | ecosystem: Host-associated > Plants > Phyllosphere > Stem > Wood/Secondary xylem... | reverse complement strand
CCTACATCAATAGCCAAGGAAGACATATCTTCATTGTTGATTGGATAAATCATCAAAGATGGGCTAGGTAGATTGTGTACTTTGAGATGGTTTGATATGGAGGGTGAATTGAAGGACCTATACAAGGCATCTCTCTCTCTCTCTCTCTCTCTCTCTCTCTCTCTCTCTCTCTCTCTCTCTATACACACATGCACAAGCTAGCAAATGGAATAAATAAGATCTGTATCATTGCATCTCACTCACCGAAGAGTCAAGCCTGGCTGGTTAATTGGGCTATTACAGATTCTTATCAAAGCCTGGTTGGGGTTATAGGAATGATTTGATGATAAAATATAATAGTATAAAGATGGTGATTATATAAATTATTGAAGGAAAGCTAAATATTGATTTCAGAATGGTATGTATATGTTAAAGGACGATGGTTGAGCCATCTTCAGGACAAGAACATATAGATTATAGTGATGAGGTGAGGGATCATGCGGCTAACTCAATGAATGACACTGCATCCCAATCACCGAAGAGTCAAGCCCAGGTGGCACAGAGGGATCCATCTATCTTGAGGGGTGCTTCTTCATCCTCTGCATCAGAAATGTCATAATGAGAGACACCTATTATGACAGCTCAGCCAGAGAGACCTCCACTTTAGGCACCACTAGAGGCACCACCTGTGTTACTGGACCTTGTCTATTTTGAGCAAATTATCAGAGTGATTCTATCGAGTATAACAAGAACTACAGGTTCAACTAGTAGGGAGACTACTATACCTTAGTCCACTACGTAAAGAATATGAAGGATATAAGTTATTTGCCCTTTTTTTAGGGATGAGGACGTAAAAGTCGCAAGTCAGTGGCTTCAAAAGAAGGAAGAATTGTTTACCTAGATTCTAGTGCCCGAAGAGGTGAGAGTAAACTACATGGCATAATTATTGGCTGACAGTTCTCAGACTTGGTAGACTGCAGTGAAGACCTATAGGGTAGGGGAAACACTTGTTTGGGCTAATTTCTACAGGGATTTTAAGGTCATATATTATTCCCGACAGCATTAAAGAAGAAATGAACAAGAGTTCTAGGGTTAAAACAAGGAACTATGACTATAAGGCAATACAAAAGGCATTTTGAAGACCTTTCCACCTTTCCAGTGCATTGTCATCTATAAAAAAACACCAGATTGAGAGATTTCAGAACGGTCTTTAACGGGAGTTGAGAAAAGGATGGTAACTTTCCAACCTCACACTATGAGAGAATTGGTGGAGGTTGCTCAAACTAAAGGTAGTGTTGAATAAGGAGCAGCCCCACATTGCAAGATAAGATGGGGTAGAGAATATGAAAATAAATAAGCCTATGTCTGGTTCATATAGACTTCTCTTTCCTAAAAGAGGCAACGAAAAGCCTTAGGTTCAGAGTTATAGGAGAGGGGATAGCCTCTTCATTGTAGGATCTTCAGGAAGATATGTTTAGTCAATTAGGATTAAACATAGGATTAATAGCAGTAGATTTGGGCTGACTCGGGGTGGTAGTTCATTAGGAACTACAGGTCGGAAAGCTTTTTCCTTTCCATGATGTGAGATTTGCAACCATTTTCACTTAAGAGATTGCGAGGTAATGTCTGAGAGATATTTTATTTATCGGTAAGAAGGATATAAATGGAAGGATTGTTAGTATTTGGAGGATATATGCCATTTATGCGGGGAATATAGGCACTTGAAAAGGAATTTCCCTAACCAAGCACAAACTCAGAGCCAGCTGCACTCATCACCGTGGATAAGTCAGCCAAAAAACAGATATAACTAACTTAGTCTGGTGTGAGTGTAAGTAGAGGACGGGGTTGGAGTTGTGGAGATAGGGCTCTAGGTAGGGTGTATCATTTAAATCAGCAGGCGGCTAGACTTTATTCGAGGTAGTGATAGTTATGGCTTTAATAAATGCTTATGAGGGTTATGTGTTGATAAACCCAGGGGTTATGCATTCATTTATAACATATAAATTTGTAAATAATTGCAAGTACCCATTGGTAGATTAAATGAGGGCTTAATAATTTGTACTCCAATGTGGGAGGGTAGAAATTGAGGGTAAACTTAATTCCATTAGAGATACACGATTTTAATGTGATCCTTGGGATAAATTGGCTTAGTACATATCATGCTAACATACATTGTCACACTAAAATGGTATCTTTTAGGACACCTAATGGGAAAAAAAAAGTAGAATTTAAGGGTGAAAGGAATAAGGTGTATGAAGGATTGCTGTCAATACTTGCTGCTAGGAAACTTGTGAGGAAAGGGGTGAAGTTTACCTTGTTTATGTTGTCACACCCGGACATCACAACGACCGATTAAAAATTAATCTCTCGACTGGAAAAAGAACAGATATTTGGCATCTTGTTCTTTTAGGGGGAAAGGTCTAGTTCAAGGAGTCGCCATCTAATATTATGGTCACTAAGAACCCTAACTGGTCAATAGAGATTCTATGGTACAGGACTGGTTACACGAAAAGAAAGATACTATCACCCTTTAAGCATCTTACCTAAAGTAGGCTGCATTGCTGGTTTTGTCTTAAATTGCTAAAGATTTATTTTTGTTTCATTCTTTTTCATTCTTGTAGTCATCCTATAATATTCTCGACTCTAACGTTAGTGAATATTCATCTATGAATATTTCCAACTCTGGCGTTGATAAATATTATGCAATCCATAAAGTACGGTATTCCTAACTCTGGCGTCAGTGAATATTCAACTACAGATACCTCCAACTCTAGCGTTGATAAATATTTCGTAGTGAAAAAGAAGATGTATGTTATTTCTGACTCTAGCGTTAGTGAATAAACCAGTAAAGTGAATTTAACTGAATGCATACATAAATTTATTTTTTTGGAGGGGGGCTAACCCACCCGGTCCAGCCTGGTTACTAGATAAGCTAGTGACCCGGTCAAGTAGCGGGTGAATTATAATTCATAACTACTGTAGTAAGTGAATTATAATGCAAAAATAGAGGGAAAGCAAAGAACTTACCTAATGCTAGCCATGGAGACGCTGGTGAAAGAAGATTGGCTAGCTGTTTTCTCCTCATTTTATGTTTCTTCTTGTTCTCCACTGGTATTCCCTCTTCCCAGCTCGTCCTAAGCTTCCTCTGTTCTCCTTCGCATTCGGCTGTTCAGTGAGGGGTGGTGTAACTAGAGACAGAGACGATGGCGATGAAGACGTGATGTTGCTGATCGAGCTGACACTCCCCCTTGTTTCTTCTTACCTTCACTTGTTCTGGTCGTTCTGTTTTTATTAGTCTTTGGTGTTAGCTTCGTTACCTTGGTCTCCTACTTCTTGTCCTTGTATTTGTGTCTGTCTTATCTTTACTGAGAAGAGAAGGTTGCTACTGCTATGGATGGTGCATGCTCATGGTGCACAGTGGTGGTTATTGGATGTTGGTTTAGCTGGAGGAGGCGCGCAGTGCTAGTTCGTAGAGAGGAAGCTTGCTACTGGGGAGCAGGAGTGTAGGTTACTAGTTTGTACGTTGTTCACAATGGGTGCAGTCTTGTAGAGAGTGGCTGGTATAAGGAGAAGTTGTTACGCGCAGAGAAGAAGTTCATGCTGGATTGAAGGGAAAGAGGAGATGAAGGCCTCTCCTGTAACACTGAATGAAAGCCTATGTGGTGGTTTTTGGAGGTTGAAGGGGGTCCTCTTCTACTGGGTCTGTGAGATGGGGAGATGAAAAGTAGTCTTTTCTTTTTTTGTGTTCTGCTTTGTTAGGTTACGAGGATGAGCTGGGGGGAAAAAAGGATGAGTTGAGAGTTGTTTCTAGAGGCTAGGAAAGAAGAAAAGGAAAGGGCTGAGGAGGGGGGCAGTTAGTGTACGGTTGGTTCGCCGCCCTTTCCTCTTTTTTTTTATGTTTCTCTCTTTTAGGGTTTCTGATAATGACCTCTCTCTAGGGTTTTTTGTCATTGTTCCCCGGGGTTTCCTCCTTCTTTTTCATGCACAAAGATCTGTATTTATAGTGTAAAAGTCTCATCGCGTGTAGAAAATAAAGTTTCAATTAAACTTATTCTCTTCTTTGAAGTTTGAATTTGATTAAGAATTAAATTCGAAAGCGGATAATTATCATTATCTTGAAGATAAAGATTATCTTAAAGATAAGGATAAAATGACAAAAGCACATTGTAGTCCCTAGTTTTCATGCAAGTTGACAAATCACACTTTTTATCGAAATAAATCTTTAATCTTTTAATTTTATATTTTAAACCCCGTAAAATTAAATTAAAAGCCAAAGGGCCAAAATTAGGTTCCAACATATGTAATAAATATAAAGAAGGAAGTAGTGAGCTTGTTGGAGATTCCAATAGTACAAGAATTTCCATAAGTGTTTCTAGAAGACTTGCCAAGATTACCTCCAGAGCGAGAAATTGAGGTGTAAATAGAAGTTTTGTTGGTTATAACCCCAGTCTCACAAGCTCCTTGCAAGATTGTCTCTACTGAATTAGTGGAACTAAAGGCTCAACTATAAGAGTTGTTGGGAAAAGGATTTATTCAGCCCAGTAACTCATCTTTAGGAGCTCCTGTATTGTTCATAAAGAAGATGGATTGGACTTTCCGGTTAAGCATAGATTATCAGCAACTGAATAAAATAACGGTTAAGAACAAGTATGTGTTACCCAAGATTGATGATTTATTTGATCATCTCAATAGGGGCAAGTGTTTTTTAAGATTGATTTGGGGTCTGGAAACCAAGAGTTAATAATTAAAGAGTAAGACATCCAGAAAACAACTTTTAAGACTTGGTATGGGCATTACAAGCTCTTGATAATATCGTTTGGATTGACAAACACCCCAACGATTTTATAGACTTAATGAACCAGGTTTTTCGGTCGTATCTGGATAAGTTTGTGGTGGTATTTATTAATGACATCGTAGTTTATTCTCGTTCATGAGAAGAGTATGAACAACATTTAAAGGTAAAGTATTACAAACATTGAGGAGAAATCAGTTATGTGTAAAGTTAAGCAAACATTAGCTGAAGTAGTGTTTTTAGGCCATGTTATATCTATAGAAGGGATTTATATGGACCCTAAAAGGTGGAAGCTATGTTGAAAAGGGAGCAACTCACAAATGTGCTAGAGATTCAAAGCTTTTTGGGGTTGGTAGGGTACAATCAAAGATTCATTAAAAGGTTTTCAAGGACAGCCTATCCAACGACCCAGTTGACCTGTAAGGGAGTCAAATTCAAATGGATAAGGGAGTGCGAAAAAAGTTTTCAAGAGCTTAAGAGGAGGTTGACATCAGCTCTAATGTTAGCTCTTCTAAAAAAGTTAGAAGGGTTTGTAGTATATATATGTAAGGAAAGGAATAGAATGAAAAGAAGTAGGGATACCCCATCACTAATCAAGTGTGAATATTTACAAATCATAAAAGCCTTAAATACTTAATGATGTAGAAGGAGTTGAACATGCATCAAAACTGGTGGGAATAACTAATCAAGGATTACGATTATATAATCGACTATCACCCGCGAAAAACAAATGTTGTAGCAGATTTCTTGAGTAGAAAATGTAAGGAAGTGGTTGATGAACTAATAATACGAGATCATAAAGAACTCTTGGAGTTGGGGAAACTATATGCTTAATTGGATATAGGGGAAAAGGGTTCATTGTTGGCTAGTTTAAAGGCACAGCCAATCTTGTGGGATAAAATACAGGAGGCACAAGGGAGAAACATGAATGTATGTAAGGAAAGGAATATAATTTATTAGTCTTTCAACTTTTATGTATAATTAAATTATTGTGGAATGAACATTATGTCATTATTGAATGGTGTATGATAAAATAAAGGTTGAAAGAATAGGTTTGGTCTATTCTTAGTTGTAATGATATGAAATAAGGTCCAAGATAATTGGACCATATTTGTGATAATGACTTGTGATATGGAAGAAGTAGTTGATGACTTGGTATGTCTAGGTATAGAGAAAACTTTACTAAAATCTTATAGAATTGTTAATAAAGGCTCATATTCGATGGAAATGTGTAGAACTATTGTAAAATTTCTTGTTTTAACATTCTTTTGTTGGTGGGGCTGTTACATTGAGGGGTTAGAAAAGTGATGGTTAGGAGTGAAAAGAGAGGATTTTAAGAGGAAAAAAACATATGCACACTAGAAATTAAGAAAGATCAAAGTAGGGATTTTGGAGATATTTGAAAGAGAAGAAGAAGGGTGAAGGAAACTAGGGTTATTCTTGTATTTGAAACTTGAATTAACATCTAACTAAGATAACAAACTCATCTCAAATAATCAATTTGATTGATTTTGTGATATGTGAAATATTGGACATGTTAATGTGGTAGGAATCCTAAGTTATGAATCTTGGCTAGTTAAATTGTTGCTTTTATGATTGATTTATATTTGTTAACATAAAAAATGGATGGTTATTAATCCAATTAAAAGAATTGATATTTAAATCATGAATTTTGTATTAATGATTGTAATAGAAATTTAGGGGGAATGGAAATGGATGGTGAATTGAACCAATTGGATTGGATTAGCTTATGATGAGTATTAAATTACAAAGAAATAATAAATAAAAACATGGTGTCTCTGAAGGCATATAGGGCCAACCAAAGGAGAATGAGTTAGCATATAATAAAATTGTGTTGGCTTAAAAAAATTATGAGAGATTCATGCATAGTGTTGTGTTGGAAATGAATTTTTGAATGAATTTGGTTAGTTTACATAAAATAAGTAAAATTTGTATATGGTACTTGACTAGAATGTTGAGGAAGGTTGTCAAATTTAGAGGAAAAGATTGTTGTGAAGTGCTTGATTTTTTATGTAAAGGAAAAAATATTTCTTAAAAAAAATTAAGAATAAATCATGGTATAAAATAGTGACCAATATTCATAAGGATTAAGTTGAAAATGCCTAGAGTAGCAAGTTCCAAAATTTATCTAGAAATTCTTTCGGGGGAAAGATTTAAATGATGGAGGTTATAAGAGCAAAATCTCCAATATGAACTAAGTGTAAATGGTGATTAAGTGTGGGTGAAATTAAACTAAAAAGTTGGTGATTGGTTCAAAATATTATGATATTATGTTAAAGCATGGAATAATCGAGTACAAAGTCAATGCATGGTGAATTAAAGATTAAATGGTAAATGATGTTGTGTGCCAAACGATGTAGGACAGGCAGCGGGTTCAGCTTAACAGCAAGGGACTTCTTCACGAGTTCAGGCCCTGGGTAGGTGTTCTTCACCTCCATTACGCATATGAATTTTTCTTAGAATTTTGCATCATTATGTTATTTGAGTAATTGTCATTAATGTATGTGACATGAATGTCAATATAGAAAATAAATGTTTAGACTAGCCGACTTTGACGGGGCTAGTGGCATCTATGTTTGAATGACCAACATTAAATGTGTAGACTAGCTGACCATGATAGGGTTAGTGGCATCCATGTTTGGATGACTGGGATTAAATGTTTAGACTAGTCGACCTTGACGGGGTTAATAACATCCATGTTTGGATGATCGAGATTAAATGTGTAGACTAGCTAACATTGACAGGGCTAATAGCATTCATGTTTAAATGACCGAGATTAAGTGTTTAGATTAGCCGATCTTGATGGAGCTATTGACATCCATGTTTGGATGACTGAGGTTATGTTTGTAGACTAGCTGACCTTGATGGGGCTAGTGGCATCCATGTTTGGATGACAGAGATTAAATGTTTAGACTAGGTAACCTTGATGGAGCTAGCGGTGTCTATGGTTAAATTGTTAGGATAATATTACTTGAATTACTTCTTGGAAGATATTAATAAAAGGAAAGAGGGTGAATTAGTTTGAGGTAAACCTCGTGTCTAGAACAAGGACAAATAAGGATAATATGGCCAATTTAAAAAGAAAGAAGGGAGTTTTATTCATGAAGGAGCCTCAGGTGGATTCTCTCAAGGCACGGGTAGAGGATCTTCTAGAGGGTAAACACGCCCGGGGGTTAGTTCTACAGGAGGCTCCGTTGATCAAAAGACTATCACTTATCCTTATTGTGTATGATGTGAGCAGAGGCACCTGGACGATTGTTCAATATCCTAGGTAGATGTTATATTTGCAGGCAGGAGGTGCATAGATAGAGGGTCTGACAATATTTGGGTTAGAGGTGTCACTTATTTGGTGAAATAGAACATTTCAAGAGAGAATGTCCCTATAAAGCTACTAAAAAAACACAAGGATAAGACAAGGTTACTGTAAATAGACCTAGAAGGCCCGCTCAATCAAGGGTCAGTGGCAATCAAGGTAGGCCTAAAATATAGGGGCACAAAACTCAGGAAAGAGTTTTCCATATAACCTAAGAAGAGGACCAAGCTACTTCAAATGTTGTGGTAGGTACAATACTTTTAGATTCCCATCAAGTTTATGTTGTAATTGATCCTTAAACTATACATTCTTTTATAGCTAAAAGGGTTGAGAATAAGCTAAAAGTGCAACCAACTAAATTAGAGAAAGGGTTTATAATTATTACTCCACTTAGGGATGTTGTGTGTGTGGATTATATGTATAAAGATCTTAGGGTAAACATAGAGGTAAATTTAATGCCTACAAAGTTGTACGATCTTGATTTAATTTTACAAATGGGTTCTCTGAGTGAACACAAGGCTTAGATGGGTTGCTTTGCAAAAACAGTAATCCTTCAAGGAATAAATGGTAAGAGGATAATTTTTATGGGAGAAAACAATTTTCTGCCAAATTATGTAGTTTCAGATATGAATGCTAAAAAATTATTAAGAAACGAGTGCTCGACTTACCTTACATATATGAAGGATGTTGAACAAGGTGGGATGGAGATAAATAATCTTTTGATTATAAAGGAATTTTCATGTGTTTCCAAACAAGTTACCAGGGTTGCCTCTGGAAAAAAGAGATTGAAATCTCCATTGATGTACCTTTTAGTGTATCTCATGTATCTTGGTTGCCCTATAGAATGACACTTGTAAAATTTTTTGAATTGAAGATCCAGCTGTAGGAGTTATTAGATAAGGGATTCATACGTTCAAGTAATTCACCCTATAAAGCTCTAGTATTATTTATAAAGAAGATAGATGGGATACAGACAATTGAATAGGGTGATGATGAAGAACAAATATTTGCTTCCATAGATAGATGATTTATTCGACTAATTAAAAGGGGCAAGAGTATTCTCAAAAATTGACCTAAGGTCAGGGTATTATCAATTGAGAATTAAGGAGCAAGACATACCAAAGATTGCTTTTAGAACTTGTTATGGACACTACGAGTTCCTGGTAATGTCGTTTGGGCTAATAAATGCTCCTATCGTGTTTATGGATCTTATGAATCAGATTTTCCAACCTTATTTAAATTAGTTTGTAGTAGTATTTATAGATGACATTCTAATCTATTTTAGTTTCTATATAAAGCATAAAGAGCACATAAGAAGTGTATTGAAGACCTTAAGGGATCAAAAGTTGGATGCTAAGTTAACTAAATGTGAATTTTAGCTTTAAAAAGTTGTTATTCTAGGACATGACATATTTTTGGAAGGGAAATTTATGGACCCTAAGAAGGTTGAAGTAATATTAAAGTGGGAGAGACCAATAAATGTCATAGAAATTAATAGTTTTCTTGGGTTGGTAGGATACTATAGAAGATTTATTGAGGGGTTCTTAACCATAGCAACACCTTTGACACAATTAACTTGAAAGGGAGTAAAGTGGTAATGGTCAAAGGAATATGAAGAAAGCTTTGAGGAATTAAAAAAGAGGCTTCTTACTACCTCAGTACTAACATTTTTTTTTAGGATTCGAAGGATTTATGGTTTGCAATAATGCTTTAAGGAAGGGTTTGGGTTATGTTTTGATGCAACATGGAAAGGTAATAACTTATACATTAAAGCAACTATGGCCTTACAAAGTAAATTATCTAGTTCATGATTTAAAGCCAGTGGTTGTGGTGTTTGCCTTTAAGGAAGGGTTTGGTGTCCTCAAGAGGCGTAGCGTGATGGCAAAGGGTTTGAGATCTGCACAGCAAGTCTCGAGTTCGAGTCAGGGTGTGCACCTCTTGTAAGAGCCTGGGACAGCTGGGGTTTTACACGCTCATCTGGACCCACAAAGTGTGCTTTCTGGAGGGTGAGGTTTCCTTAAATCCAAAAAAAAGGTATGGGGACACTATTTGTATGGATCTCAAGTTTAGATTTTTACTAATCATAAAAGTTTAAGATATCTGATGACATAGAAGGAACTAAATATGTAACAATAGAGGTGGTTAGAGTTAATTAAATATTATGATTGTGATATCGACTACCACTTAGGAAAAGTAAATGTTATTGTAGATACTCTCAGTAGCAAAAATAAGGTAGTTATGGATGAGTCCATGAATTGGAATAATAAGGAATTAGTTGAATTGAAAGGAAAAAAAAATTGATGCTTGATTGGAAATTAGATCAAAAGGGTCTTTATTGGCGTAATTAAAAGTATGGTTAATACTTTGTGATAGAGTGTTAGAAGCCCAAATGATGGATGTTAAGGTGGGTAAAGTGATAGACATGGTAAAAGCAAGAGTTGAAACTTCTATTCAAGTCCTAGAAGATGGGATGATAGTAATGAAAAAATGAATATATTTACATGATAATAAAATTCTTAAGATTAAAGTGTTGAAAGAGGCATATGAATCTAGGTTTGTTATACATTCAGGGAGTATAAAGATGTATAAAGATTTAGAGAAGTGTTACTAGTGGCCAAATATAAAGAAACAAATGGTTTAGTATGCATCCAAATATCGTGTGTGTCAATAGGTTAAAGTGGAATATCAAAAGTCAGTATGGTTTTTGTAACCACTTTTAATTCTGGAATGGAAGAGGGAACACATCATGATGGATTCTATATCAAGACTACATAATGGAAAAAGAAAAAGTGATGCCATTTAGGTTATAATTGATCAATTGACTAAATCTATATTGTTTTTGCCTATGAAGATGACATAATTAGTTGATAAGCTGACAAGATTACATGTGAATAAAGTAGTCAGGTCATATGGAATACCAATATCAATAGTGTCTGATTGAGACCCTAAGTTTACATCCAGGTTATGGTCAAGTATCCAACATGCTTTAAGGAGAAAGTTGAATCTAAGTATTACATTTCATCCCCATACGGATGGTAGTAAGAAAGAACTATTCAAACTTTAAAGGATTTGTTGTGGTCTTGTATAATGGAGTTTAGAGGGAATTGGGAGGAATACCTATCATTGGTGGAGTTCATTTATAATAACAACTATCAAGCTATAATGAGAATGACTTCCTATGAAGTTTTGTATGGAAAAAGGTGTTGAACTCTAATGTGTTGGGAAGAAATGGGGGATAGAAAATTAATTAGCCCAGAGTTGGTAAAGATTAACAAATAGAAGGTGAAAATCATAAAAGATAGAATGAAAGCAACTCAAAATAAACATAAAAGCTTTGTAGATAAAAGAAAAAGGCCCCTTGAGTTTGAGGTGTAGGATTAAGTGTTCCTAAAGGTTACACCTTAGAAGCATATTATGTGGTTTATGATGAAAGGAAAATTGACCTCAAGATATATTGGTCCTTTTTTGATAATTCAATGATAGGCCTAGTTGAATATATAGGCCTTACCATTGCACTTGTCAAAAATACATGATGTATTTCATGTATTGTTACTTAAGAAGGTTGAGATGGATCTAGGGGTGAGCAAAAAAATCAAAAACCTGATTAAACCAAGAAAATCGTGAAAAAAATAACCAAAAAAACCGAACCATGAAAAAAAACCGATTAAAATTTTAAAAAAACTGACCGGTTCGATTCAGTTTTGGTTTTATAAGCCTGAAATCGAAAAAACCGAACCAAACCAGAAACAAACCGAGCCAAACCGGTTTGAACCAGTTTTTGTCCTAAAAACCGAACCGAAACCGGTCGGTTTGAACCGGTTTTGATTTTTTTTTAAATCGGTTTGGTTATTTTTTTTTTATAAAAACCATACTGCACCGAAAATGATCACCTCTAGATGGATCCCACTCGAGTGTTGCCACAAGTTGAGATAAAAATAAAAGAGGATTTGACTTTAGATGCATATCACATCCAAATATTAGATAAAACTCATAGAAGTGAGAAACAACTTAGAAATAAAATAATTTTCATGGTAAAGATATTTTGAAAAAGTTCCCAAATTAAAGAGATAACATGGGAACAAGAGTCAAAGAAAGAGAAAAAGTATCCAGTGTTATTTGCAAATACAAGTATTAATTAAATTTTGAGGATGAAATTTTTGTTAAGAGAAAATAATGAAAACCCCGAGATAAATTAAGAATAATATAAAAGATATTATGGTGTCATAAAATAAGAAAATGAATAGAATAAATAGGGACAAAAGAGTTGAAAAAAGGGGGGAATTTATGGCCAAACATGTATATTTTTCTAGAAACAAAAATAGTTTAGATGTTTTGAGAAATGACTAGACCGATTTAATAAAATAGACGGATCATTTCTCAAAACAGTTAGACTATTTTGGATATTATCCCTGTTAAAACCCAATGGTTTAGCCAAAAGAAGAAAAGAGTGTTTTCTCTTCTTCTTCTTCTTCTTCTTCTTCTTCTTCTTCTTCTTCTTTCCTATCCCTTGAATGGTTAGAGAAGTGATGATTAAGAGTGAACAGAGAGAATTTTGAGTGAGAAAAACATATTTACGCTAGATATTAAAAAAGATCAAAGTGAGAGTTTTGGAGAGATTTGAAGGAGAAGAAGAAAGGTGAAGGAAACTAGGGTTATTCTTGCATTTGACACTTGAATTAATATCTAACTAAGGTAACAAACTCATCTCAAATTATCAATATGATTGATTTTGTGATATGTGAAATATTGGGAAAGTTAGTGTGGTAGGAATCTTGAGTTATGAATCTTGACTAGATAAATTGTTGTTTTTTATAATTGATTTATGTTTATTAACATGAATAATGGATTGGTATTAATCCAATTAAAATAATTTATATTTAAATCATGAATTTTGTATTAGGGATTGTAATAGAAATTTGGGGAAAATGCAAATGGATGATGAATTGAACCAAATTGATTAGATTAGCTTGTGATGAGTATTAAAGCATGAAGAAATAATGAATATAAACATGGTGTCTCCAAGGGAATATAAGGCCATCCAAGAGAGAACGAGTTAGCATATAATAAAATTATGTTTACTTAAGAAAATTATGAGAGATTAATGTATAGTGTTTTGTGGGAAATGAATTTTTGAGTGAATTTGGTTATGTTATATAAAATAAGTAAAATTTGTAAATGGTAGTGAACTAAAATGTTGAGAAAGGTTACCGCATTTAGAGAAAAATATTGTTGTGAAATGCTTGATTTCTTGTATAAAGAAAAAATCTTTTTTAAAAAAAAGAGAATAAATCATGATATAAAATAGTGACCAATATTCATTAGGATTAAGTTGAAAATGGATAGAGTAGCAAATTCCAAAAATTATTTAGAAATTGTTTCGGGGAAAAGACTTTAATGGTGAAGGTTATGAGAGAGAAATCTTCAATATGAACTAAGTGTAAATGGTGATTAAGTGCGGGTGAAATTAAATTAAAAAGTCGATGATTGGTTCAAAATAATATGATGTTATGTTAAAGCATAGAATAATCGAGTACAAAGTCAATGCATGATGAATTAAAGATTGAATGGTAAATGATGTTGTGTGCTAGACGATTGTAGGACAGGTAGCAGGTTCAGCTCAACAGCAAGGGACTTCTTCATGAGTTCAGGGGTAGGACAGGTAGCATGTAGGTGTTCTTTACCTCCACCGCGTATATGAATTTTCCTTAGAATTTCACGTCATTATATTGTTAGAGTAATTGTCGTTAATGTATGTTACATGAATGTCAACATAGAAAATAAATGTTTAAATTAGCCGATCTTGATAAGGCTAGTAGCATTCATGTTTGGATTATCAAAACTAAATGTGTAGATTAGCTGACCTTGACGGGGCTAGTGATATTCATGTTTGGATGACTAAGATTAAATGTTTAGACTAGTCAACCTTGATAGAGCTAATGATATCTATGATTAGATTGTCAGGATAATGTTGTTTGAATTACTTCTTGAAAGATATCAGTAACCATGACTTGTATGATTATTTAATAAGTTTAGAATCGTTATAAGAGTAAAATATAAACCTAAAATGTTGTGTATGATTTGGAATATGGAAATGAACTATAATTGTTTAAAAAAATAAATTCATAGATAAATAAGATATGTACGAGATTAATTATTAAATCCTTATAATATATTCTAATACATTGTATAAATTGTAACATGTTAACATGTACCTCTAATCCTAGAGAGGATCATTAGATTTCGATTAATTATCTTTCTTTTGTATTAGGTAACTTAAATGATGTTAACTTTTTATTGAGTTATGAAACTTAGTATAATATAGATATTTATGGAACTAATAACTTGTAATACATTAAATTATCCTAGTGAACCAAATATAATTTTATTTGATGATGGAGGGGTGTGTGTGTATCACATATAATCTTTATAAAAAGTATTCTATATTTATGCATTATGGAATTGTTGTTTTTAAATGATATTGTTGTGAATGAGTTTGAGGAGAGGTCTAGGACAATTAGACCATGATTGTCATAACTTGATTTTTAACCTCATTTTATTTATAATTTTTTTAATTCAAAAATATGGAAAACTGACAAAAAAAAACCTAAAAAATATATTTTTGATATATTTGTGTTATTTTTGGAATTTTTAATGTTTTTTCAAAATTATTTAAAATTCAACAACATCTTTTCAAAAAACTTTAAATCTTGTGTTGATGTAATTGATATGTGTGGAAACAATGGAGTAAAACAATCATTACGAAGGACACTGAGTTTCTTCTTTTTTATTTTTTTAACACAAAGATTTAGTTAATAATGTTGCCTAAGATTGATCTTTATTGGAGAGAAGTATGTCGTTGCTACAGGAAAATACGAAGGACACTAAGTTTTTTTATTACGTACATGTCATTTTGTCTTCCTAGGGTTTTTTTTTTTAGTGGGCTGACTGTTCTATAGGCTCGTCGTGCTTTCCATCAAGGCCAGGGTTTTCTTCAGGGTTTTTATTACCTACATATTTTTTGTTCCTGGACAAGACCTGCACCGTTTTTGGATTAGGTATTGCTCTTTCCTCGCGACTAGGCTGAACCCTTGGGATTTTAAATTCATAATTGACTAGTCAAAATGTTTTTTTTTTAAATGTATTTGCATTAAGATATTTTTTAATTAATTTGTTTTTTTATCAAATAAACCCAAATAATTTTTAAAATTTGTGAAAAAAAAATCAACGATTATTTTAAAATTATTTGTGGATCCCTTGCATATTTTTCTACATTTTTATTTAATATTTGGATTGTAAACTTATGATTCTAACTTTGTATTAAATATATATGATTTTCTTTAAATTTTAAGAAAATAAAGAAAATCCAAATATTCCTTATTTAAAAATTATAAAAATATGTTTTTATTTATATAAAATACAAAAAAAAATACATTTTATCATACTTTGAAAAACACAAAAGTCAATTAAGAAGTGTCACAACAAGTTTGTGATTATCCATTAGGATTTAATCAAAATTTCAAAAACATCACAAAAACTAATTTGTTTAATTAATATTTGGGGTATAAATTTTACAACATAATATTTATTCCTAGTATTAAATTAAATGAATTGAAAAAAATAAAATGTTAGGAATTAACTGTAAACTTTAATATTTTGGGTATAAAATTACACTGTAAAGTATATCTATTAGTCTCATTAAAATTTAGATTTTAAAATAGTTAGATTAATCTAGTAAGATATGAACCTTTTTATTGAGGATGATTTTTTTAAATCTTAGATGGATCAATGAATAGAAACAAGACTTAAGAAAAAATAATTAATCAATAATGCAGCTTATTATAAGTAAAGTGTACTAGAGGTGATGCATCTTTTCCTTGTATAATTAGTCCCCTTGCCTAGACTTTCGCAAATCATTAGGTTTTCTAATGACCATAATATTAAGTGGAAAATACTAACCATTATTGTAGCCTCTTTTTTTTCAACTAAAATGTTAGACAATAAGGATTTTCACCCTTTGAAAACCCATTTCAACCTCCAACTTATTCCTATGCATAAACAACATTATCCAAGATCATTTAGCATTACTAACACAACAAAACAAAACAAAACAATAAACCTTTTATTTTTCACTTTCTCCTTTTAAAATTAAACATACGTAATAAACCTTAACAACTAATGTTCTTACATCATTATCATTATCAAAACAATAATTACACCCTATTAATTACAATCTATGATAATTTTCATCAACTAATCAATTTCTAACAAAATATTCTTATGACCGGCCTTATACAAGCCTTGTTAACCAAATTCTTTCTCTTACTTTAATGCATTTCCTCCATCTCATTCACAAACATACACATAATTTATTCACAATCTATTTAGTCTTTCATTTTAACATTGTATACATACAATTTCTCATTCTAGCATTTCAAATATTCATTCTTGATCATGCACCAGAATATATCTATTTTATTCACTTAACAAAGCTTATTTTTAATGCATTATTCTATTATTATAGCCTATTCAAACACTTCTTATTACAAGTTTTAACTCAAACTTCCACCCCTCATTTTCTTCCAAATATGACAAGGCCTGTTGGTAAGGTTTTCTCCTCAAATATTTCAATTTTCTTCCATCATTTCTTGATTTAAGCCTTTTGATTGCCATTTTAACACATTTGTTCAAATAAACCTCCATTTCCTACATATTTTCAAGAACCTTAGAATTACAATATTGAAGTTTTTTCAATTATTCATTACTAACTATGAAATCAAATAGGAAAACTAAAGAAAAATATTTTTATCAACAATTTAGAGCTCAATTTGAAGAATTCTTCTAATTTTTTCTTTAATTATTATTCTTCTTCATTACCCCAACTTGTCCCTCGAGCTCCTCTCCTCCAAACAAGCTTCTTAATTTTAGTCTAAGTGTGTTTCTCTTCTCACAAATATATTTGCAAGCATTAATCTCATAATTTTAAAAGGATTTCTCAAATGATTTTGAAGAGAGGCAAGAGTGAAGCCTCTTTCTCTCTTCTTAGCTACTGTTTAGCATGAGCAATAGCATGTATAGTGGTTATATCAGGTTTTCTAGATCAATTACTATTATACCCATATTCATCCCCTCATAATTCTAGCGTATTGCACTAACCCGACATTATATCTTTATTTTTAGGACATTCTCAAGTTTTAATTGCCTTTAAATTTTAACCCAAGATAAAAAAAGTATGTCAGAAGACCCCTTGTAATATTTTAAACTGATCCAACAGTCGAATTATAAGATATGCTCAATATTGTTAAACTAGATAGTCGGTAATTTCACACCAAAAATCTGAATTTCATATACCATATGATTTACTTAAATTATTTTGGGTCTTAAATTAATTCGATAGAGATTCTTATTTATAATTATCATAAAATTCTTCTCGAATTCAGCTCTGAAAACACAATTATATATGGGGTTTATACCAGAAATTAATGCTTCTGTTGCAAGGGTAATGCATTGATTTATTTGAAAAGTTGTTCTATTTTATAAATAATATCATCCAAATTTACA